>Ga0129336_10001060_pt1 | contig 16379 bp, 13 predicted proteins | sample CPB6_02_DNA_FD_96878 | JGI IMG/M metagenome (GOLD analysis project Ga0129336, IMG submission 96878) | Freshwater to marine salinity gradient microbial communities from Chesapeake Bay, USA - CPBay_Sum_0.6_0.2_DNA | ecosystem: Environmental > Aquatic > Marine > Coastal | place: USA: Chesapeake...
AACAATTCCAACAAAGAAATCGGAAACATATTCTACAGCAACTGATAGCCAGACATCAGTGGAAATTCACATCCTTCAAGGTGAACGTCCGATGGCTCGTGACAATCGTTCGCTTGGTCGTTTCCATCTTGATGGAATTCCGCCTGCTCCACGCGGTGTACCACAAATCGAAGTGACATTCGATATCGATGCCAATGGTATTCTTCATGTGTCGGCAAAAGACAAAGCAACTAACAAAGAGCAAAATATTCGTATCACTTCATCAAGCGGTTTGGAAAAAGATGAAATCGAAAAAATGAAGCGCGAAGCACAAGAGCATGCAACTGAGGACAAAAAACGCAAGGAAGAAATTGAATTGCGTAATCAAGCGGATAATCTTGTGTATTCCACTGACAAACAATTGACTGATCTTGGAGACAAAATTCCGGCCGATGCAAAAACAAATATTGAAGCCGCAAAAGAACGTCTTGCAGATGCAATCAAGAACAATACCGGAGACATTCGCCCTGCAATGGATGCCCTCAATCAATTGTGGAGTGAAACTTCCACAAAAATGTATGAGCAAGCAGATGCAGCAGGTTCTACATCCGGTACACAAGATGCTTCCGGGGATGCAGGAAATGTTGAAGAGGCCGATTATACCATCGTTGATGACAAGAATGATGGTAAATAATCTATAAAAATTCAGAGAAAGGTATCGGATTCAGTTCTGATACCTTTTTTTGTGCATATCTCACTCTATGCAGAATCAAGGAAAAACGTAGTTTTGCATACGGGCGCTTTCCCATTTACAAGAAAACAAACCATGAATGAACAAGACATATCAATTCCCGATGCATTTCTTCCTGTACTGGAAGCATTGATTTTTGCATCTGATGAACCCATGAGCGAAAAGACAATAAATGAATTACTTGTGGAATCTGAGTTTCAAGAATATGCAAGTCCGGATGGGATTAAAATCGCTATCGATCACATCAATGATGATCTTGCGAAATGTGCCCGCCCATATTCCATAGTGAAGGTTGCGGGTGGCTATCATTTTGTCACTCGCTCACAATTTGGAGTGTATGTACAAAAACTCTTAAAGGCGAAGTCCCGCAAACGACTCTCGCAAGCGGCACTCGAAACATTGTCAATCGTTGCCTATAAACAACCGGTAAGTAAGCCGGACATTGAAGCTATACGAGGGGTGAATTCCGGTGAAATCATGAATTCCCTCTTGGATAGAGGATTGGTCACCATCATTGGTCGAGCTGAAACCGCCGGCAGACCATTATTGTATGGAACCACGGCAGAATTTTTACGAATTTTTGGTCTGGCTGCTCTAGATGATCTTCCACGGATGAAAGAAATAGATGAATTGATTGCAATGCAACCACAAAATCTTGCTGCTGAACTTGGCTCAGCTGTAGTCGAAGATATCAATGCTCTGGTTTCTTTGGATTCTCTTGATACAGATGAGCACCATGAAAACAATCCTTCAAATGAATCATCAGATTCATAAATGGTGCTTTTAAGAATTGATCATTTCTGCAACTATTTTACCACTACTCATTACACCGGGTAATCCTGCCCCAGGATGAGTACCTGCTCCTACCACATAGAGATTTGGAATATCTTCCGAGAGATTGTGAGGTCGGAACCAAGCAGATTGCGTAAGAATTGGTTCAACACCAAATGCATTTCCTAAATATGAATTAAGGGTATCTTGAAAATAATTAGGTGTGACATAGTGCTCGCTGACAATATGCTTTGATAAATCAGGCATATATCGTTCCTCGAGATATTGTACTATACGATTGCGATATTCAGGTCCTTTCACTGACCAATCTGTGCCCGATTCCAAATGTGGAACAGGAGATAAGACATACCAACAATCACATCCTTCTGGAGCAAGTGATGGATCCGTTGCGGAGGGACGATGAAGATATAATGAAAAATCATCGGCAAGATGCTTTTTCTTGAAAATGTCAGTCACAAGTTCTTTGTATCTCGGACCCATGATGATTTCATGATGCGCAAGATCTTCATATTTTTTTGTCGTTCCGAAATACATCACAAACAAACTCATGGAATAATGCAGATTCTTCATGCGATTATCTGTGTTCTTCTTACGATATTTCGCTGGGATCATCTTCATATACATATTGCCGACATCTGCATTACTCACAACGATGTCTGCTTTCAAAAATTCCCCGGATGCAGTCTGCACTCCGATTGCACGCTTTGTTGAATCATCAATTACAATCTCTTTGATTTCGGTACCAAGCTGAATCTTACCGCCAATGTCTTTGAATACATTCACTAGTCCTTGTACCAATGCACCCATCCCACCCATGGCGAACCATACACCCCAACGCTGTTCAAGAATATGAATCAATGCATAAATGGAAGTTGTCTGAAAAGGATTTCCACCAACCAGTAAAGGGTGAAAACTGAATACTTGACGTAATCTATAATCTTTGATATGTTGATTTACCATCCCAGCTACTGAACGTTCCGATCGAAGCATAATCAAATCAGGTAATACCTTCAGCATAGAACCAATTGTGGTGAATGGCTTGTCGATTAAATCAAAACCTGCTTTGAATATCTTTTCGGCATCTTTAATGAATCGATGATAGCCCATCACATCTTCAGGATTCAAAGCTTCAATTTGTTTCAGAATAGAATCTTTGTCTCCATTATAACGGAAAATTGTTCCATCTTCGAATCGAACATTATAAAAAGGATCGATTTTGACGATGTTTACATATTCTTCAGTTTTTTTCCCGGCAACTTCAAATAATTCATGTATCAACCATGGCGCAGTAATGATGGTTGGACCTGCATCAAACGTATATCCATCACGTTCAAACACATATGCTCTTCCGCCCGGTTTATCGAGTTTGTCTACGATTGTAACTTGATGACCTTGTGCTTGTAGACGAATGGCTGCACTAAGGCCGCCAAAACCACTTCCGATGACAATTATTTTCATATTATGACTGGAGAAAGATTGGAATAATACCAAGAATAGTGTTTAACACGTATAAAAGTGGTTCAGGTTCCGCTAAATCATTGCGAATTATGGCTCAAACCCTTGTAAGTACGGCATATTCTATTGGTAACGGAGCCGTCATTCCGTATTTTTGAATCATTGTATAAGCAATTTTGAATTTCATGTCCTCAAACGGCAACAAAACTATCCTCATTTCTGGAGGCGCAGGTTTCATTGGCAGCACATTTGTCATGCAAATGCTCGCTACCCAACCCAATCTTCGTATCATCAATGTTGATGCATTGACCTATGCTGGAAATCTTGAAAATCTACAATCTCTTGAGCAGGATGAAAGACATATCTTTGTACATGCTGAAATTCAAAATACTGAATTGATGGATAGTCTGTGTAGGCAATATGAAGTTGAAGGTATTATAAATATTGCTGCTGAATCCCATGTGGATAGATCCATTCATGATGCTTCGCCTTTCATCGAAACAAATATCGGCGGTACTGTCTCGCTTCTTACCGTTGCCAGAAATCTTAAACTCAAAAAATATGTACAGGTTTCCACCGATGAAGTATATGGTTCATTGGATCTGAATTCCGATGAATTATTCACTGAAGAAACACCTTTGGCATCAAATTCGCCGTATTCTGCATCAAAAGCATCTGCGGACATGTTTGTGAGAGCATTTCATCATACACATGATGTACCTGCGGTTATCACACGATGTTCAAATAATTATGGTCCGAGACAATTTCCCGAAAAACTCATTCCACTTATGATTCTTAATGCGAAAGAATCTAGATCATTGCCTGTATATGGTGATGGTATGAATGTTAGAGACTGGATTCATGTGGAAGATCACTGCGATGCCATTTGGCGTGCTTATGAATATGGAAAGCCCGGAGAGGTCTATAATATTGGATCGGACAATGAATGTTCCAATCTTCATATTGTACATTCGATACTCTCTATACTTGGAAAATCAACTGATCTCATACAGTACGTTACAGATCGTCCGGGGCATGATAGGCGGTATGCAATCGATGCATCCAAAGCCAAAAGAGAATTAGGATGGGCTCCTCGCATTCCTTTTGAACAAGGTTTGCAATCCACAATTGAGTGGTATTTGGAACATCCGGAATGGTGCGAACATATACTATCCGGACAATATCGAGACTATTATTCACAGCAATATCACAGAGAACGATAAATCATGGCTATCAAGAAAAAATCCGCCGGTACTCAAACTACAGATGCTTTGCTTGCATCCATACATAATCATACCATAACAGTTGGTGTGATCGGACTCGGTTATGTAGGACTTCCAATCGCAGTGGAATATGCACATCTTGGCGTGCGAACAATCGGCTTTGATATTGATGAACAGAAAATTCGCACTTTACAAAAAGGTGGGAATTATATCATGGACATTGATTCATCACTCGTGGCTTCCGTAATCAAAGGGAAAACTCTTGAAGCAACAACCGACTTCAAAAAACTCACTGAATGCGATGTGATATACATATGCGTTCCAACTCCATTCACGCCAAATAAAGATCCGGATATTTCATATATCATTCACTCGGCTGAAGCAGTCGGAGCAACATTGAGAAAAGGTCAACTCATCATTTTGAAGAGTACCACATTTCCCGGAACAACAACGAAATATGTTCAGCCCATTCTAGAGAAAAAAGGACTCAAACTCGGCAAGGATTATTTCCTTGCATTCTCACCTGAAAGGATTGATCCTGGTAATCAAACATGGAATACCGGTAATACCCCGATTGTTGCAGGTGGCGTTACAAACGCATGCACCAATCTTGCATGTGCAGCGCATGGCATCATTGTAAGTAAAGTGATTCCGGTTTCCTCGCCATCGGTCGCTGAAATGGAAAAATTACTTGAGAATATTTTTCGAAGTGTCAATATCGCGCTCGTAAATGAACTTGCGCAATTATGTGATCGCATAGGTGTGAATATTTGGGAGGTTGTGGAAGCAGCGGCAACAAAACCATTTGGATTCATGCCATTTTTTCCGGGACCCGGCATTGGTGGACATTGCATTCTGATTGATCCATATTATCTTTCATGGATGGCGCGAGAATATGATTTTGAAACAAACTTCATTACACTTGCTGCCGAAGTGAATGAATCAATGCCATTCTATGTACGAAGCATGATTGAACGCGAAGTGGCAAAACAACCTATCACACTTGCAAAAGCAAAAGTGTTGATGTTGGGCATGGCATTCAAAAAAGATGTTGATGATTTACGTCATTCACCCGCACTCAAAGTGATGGAATTGCTCATGCAAGATGGATTCAAAAATGTGACATATCATGATCCATATATACCCGCTGTCGATGTACATGGAACAATGATGAAATCACAAGGCAGCCTCACTCCTGCAATGCTGAAAAAATATGATATCGTTGTTATTACCACAGATCATACGTGCTTCGACTATTCAATGATAGTAAAGAATGCAAAAGTGGTGATTGACACACGAAATGCCACCAAGAAAATTCGAGGATCCAAAAAGAATGTCGTGCTGTTGGGAAGCGGAACTTGAGCAAACCATATCGCATAATATCCGTTGTTGGGGCCCGCCCCAATTTCATGAAGGTTGCGCCGATTCATAGAGCATTTCAACGCTATGCTCCTGAATTCGAGCATCATATCGTTCATACAGGACAACATTATGATGCAGCGATGAGTGATGCATTTTTTCAAGATCTTGAAATGCCGAAGCCAACCGTGTTTCTTGGGATTGGAAGCGGATCGCATGCTGAACAAACAGCGAAAGTGATGATTGCATTCGAGCAAACATGTCTTGATCTTAAACCCGATATCGTGATTGTTGTTGGAGATGTGAATTCAACGATTGCATGCGCATTGGTTGCCGTGAAACTCGGTATTAAAACTGTTCATGTTGAAGCCGGATTGAGAAGTTATGATCGTTCAATGCCGGAGGAGATCAATCGCATTGCAACTGATTCAATTTGTGATTATTGGTTTACGACGGAAGAATCAGGAAATATCATTCTCAAAGAATCAGGATTCCCGGAGAAGAACATATTTTTCGTTGGCAATACAATGATAGACTCATTGCATTTTGCCATGCCAAAAGCCAATGAATCAACAATTCTTAAGGAACTCGACATACAACCGAAACAATATGGTCTAGTGACCATGCATCGTCCATCCAATGTCGACGAACCCGAACAATTGAAATCACTGCTTGAAATTCTTGCTGAAATATCAACAGATAGAGCAATCGTGTTTCCGATGCATCCGCGAACGAGTTCAAAGATTCGCGAATATGGTTTTGCTGACATCATCCGACAAGGAAAGCAACTCATCATCACGCATCCAAAAGGATATATTGATTTTCTAGCATTGATGAAGGATGCGGATTTCGTATTGACGGATTCCGGAGGAATTCAAGAAGAAACAACAGTTCTTGGCGTGCCTTGCATCACTGCAAGAACAACAACCGAAAGACCTGTCACCGTGGAATTGGGAACCAATATTCTTATTCAACCCAATCCACAAGCAATTTCCAAAGCATTGCATGATATCGTGCATTTGCCAAGAAAAAAAGGATCCATTCCGCCATTATGGGATGGAAAAGCAGCAGAGCGCATAGCAGAAATACTTGTGACACAATGCATCAAGGCACAATGAATCATTCAATCACATTGATCAGATCAATGTGCACGACACTTTTCTGTGTGTGTACATTGATGGTAGGTATATCAGTCGAAGCACAATTGATGGGTTCATCAAGTGATTTCGACATGACGAAGCTGATGCAGACTTCAACACCGCCGGGCGCTGACTTTCTGAAAGCTGAATTATTGCCTTCGGATAATATTGTTGATGCTGATCATTATCGCATAGGCCCGGGCGATGTTTTGTCTATACAGACACTCTCAGGAAATGCCACCGAACAATATGTTTCGGTTTCACCGGAGAACGCCATACTTGTTCCACGCATAGGTGAATTGTCGCTCAAAAATGCAACACTCGCAAAAGCCAAATCACTGATTGTCGACATGATGAAGCAACGTAATCCTAATGCGACAGTCACTGTGATGCTCAGAAAATGTAGATCGCTCTATGTGAGTATTCGCGGTAATGTGCGCTATCCCGGAACCTATGCAATACCGGCTTCTATGCGTGTTTCAACAGCGATACGTCTTGCAAATCAGCCACCGAAATCTGCATCACAACAAAATGGCGGAACAACTCAAGCCGCAATGGAAAGCGCAAAAGAGTTAACAGTGATCGAAGCGCGTCGTTCAGCCATGCGTGGAGGAACATTAACAGGTAATGAAGAATTGCCTTCTTTTGTGGCACGGAATATAACCGTGCTGCATGCTGATGGAACATCTTCAAATGCCGATCTCGAAAAAGCTCTTGCACTGTCAACAGCAACGGATGATCCAACTCTCCGCGAAGGAGATCAGATATTTGTTCCGTTTGATCAAGGTTTGACTTCAGCCATTGCAATTGCAGGTGCAGTAATTAGACCAATCAGCATCGCATTCAAAAAAGGTGATAAAGCATCCATGCTTCTCAAGCTTGCCTATGGCTTGACGGATGATGCCGATCCATCGAATATTCAATTGAAGCAAGGGGATGCGATCACCACATTATCATTGAATGATAATGGTCAATTCAGTAATGATCCTGAACTCATGCCCGGTGCTGTGATTGTAGTTCAAAAACAACAATTTGCTGTCAAAGGAGCATCTACCGGCGTAGTGGAGGTTACGGGTTCAGTTCAAAGACCCGGTGCATATACGATGATGCAAGGTCAAACCAAATTGAAAGACATCATCGAACAAGCAGGTGGATTCACCGACAAAGCATATTTGCCTTTGGCGTATATCGTAAGAAAAGAACAGCAGGCGCCGGCATCCAATGAGCCACGGTATCGCGCAATCATGGGAATGCAATACACGGATCTCACAGCGGAAGACACCACACGATACTTGATGCATACCATGTTTCGTCAACCAACCGTTGCATGTGATATACAAAAAGCATTCAATGGTTCTGAAGATGACAATGTATTTCTTGAATCCGGTGATATCATCGTGATACCTGAAAATCCAAAACGCGTCTATGTCTATGGACAAGTGAATAATCCCGGATATGTCACATTCGAGCCCGGTAAATCAATGCAATGGTATATCGACAGAGCAGGTGGATATGCGAGTGGTGCTGAAAAGGACTTGACACGCATCATCAAAGGTCGCTCCCATGTATGGATCAAAGGCACTGAAAAAAATGTGGTGGTGGAATCCGGAGATGAAATTTATTGTCCGCCGCCAACCTATCGTCCACCCGGATATGAATATCAATACTATACATTCCTTATCACGGCTATCGGAGGATTGGTTGGTATTCTGAATGTAGTTTATTGGGCATTCCTACGATAATGAAGAACAGCATTGCACATATCACATGTGACAAGAAAAAGATCATGATAATATTCATGATCTTTTTTGCCATGTTGATGCCTGTGTTTGCTCAAGTGGAACATCTGCCAATCGTTCACCCGGTCTATCATTTTCTCGAACATTGCGAAGCAAAAGGTTTGCTTCCACATTATTCGCTTTCAGCATTGCCATTGCAAAGGGGCGAGGTTCAAACAGCCCTGCGATTGATTCGCAAATCTGATCAAGAATTAAGCGAAGATGAACGAAATGTCTTGGCTCATTATGAACGTGAATTATTGTCTGAAAAAAGAAGCAATACAACGCTATTTGAAAGTTCAGTGCCGTTCACGGATTCTATTCCATTCTTTTTTGATGGATTACTTTCGAATCGTGAAAAAGCATTGTATCTGCAAAAAGATTCACTTGTGACATTCTTTGCAAGTCCTCTGCTTTCTTTGGAAAGCGCACAAAGGTTTATTGACTCATCCTCTTCAATGCTAACAGGTCAAGTAGGTTTGCGTATGCATGGCACACTACGCGGCAATGTTGGCTTCTTTTTGCAAATGACCAATGGAGCATTACTTTCCGGCGATCGTTCACTTGCTTTGGATGATCCGCGCCTGAGACAGAATGTGAAATTCGCCGTGTATAATAGTGACTTCGATTTTACCGAATCACATGTTCGCTATGACAATGATTGGTTTTATGCAAGCATAGGAAGAGAATCACGTGTTCTGGGAGCAGGGTTCAATCATCATCAGTTTTTGGGAAGAAATGCACCTCCTCTCGATGCATTGATGATTGGTGCAAGAAGCAAAACATTTGAATATCGATTCACGCATGCATCTTTACTTTCATTACCTCAGGATCCCTCCGGACAAATCATTCTTCCCGGACAGATGAATTCCACCGGTTCCGATAAGTTCATGCCTGCCAAAACATTGGTGATGCATCGAGCAGCATTCCGTCCATCATGGGGCGAAATATCAATTTGGGAAAGTGTCATATATCAAGATAGAACATTTGATTTGGCATATCTGAATCCATTGTCATTCTTGAAATCAGTTGAACATTCATTACGAGATCGAGACAATAGTGCAATGGGATGCGATGTTACGATCAGACCAATCAAGAATCTCATATTAAAAGGTGCATATCTTCTTGATGATTTGATCTTTTCTAAGATAGGTACAGATTATTGGTCGAATAAATCCGCATTCTCAATGGGCGCGATGTATGTTTTGCCGGCAATGAATATTTCTCTTGAATATGCGCGCGTGCAACCCTATACATATTCGCATTTCAATGTGCAGAATTCCATGACGAGTGATGGCGCGCTGATCACTGGATCATTGAGGCCAAATTCAGACGAAATATCATTTGGTGCCTCCATATTTCATGGACATCGCTATCCTATCCGATTCCTCATTGCATATCAAAGGCATGGTGCAAATGAAACAGCATCCATCAATGGTCGAGATACCATTCTCGTGAATCATGGTGCAAATGCATTGCAGGCAAAACGTCCTTTTGATTCAGAGTCAGCTCCATTTCTTGGTGGAATATTGGAAGAAGCATTTCGTGCGCAAGTGACAGCAGGTTTTGAAATTGTGAGGGGATTACATGTACAAGGGCTCTATGCACTTCGTACTCAAGTGGGAAATCTCACGCATTATGTGCAGGCCTCACTGCGATTTGAAGATTTCTGAGGCAAGGACATGATCATATTTCTCGCTTGCACATTATTCCTTCTGTTTCTGATGATCTATCCATATGCAGTCTATCCGTCGTTCTTGAAGATCTTGATGAAGTTTAAACGCAATACGCTTCACTCATTGGATATACCCAATATACCAGAAGAGCATCTACCGAATATTGCTGTTTTGATAGCAGCATATAATGAATCGGAATATATCGAAGATGCCATTCATACGATTTATGCTCAGCGCTATCCTCGTTGCGAGGTACATGTTGGTAGTGATGGTTCAACTGATGATACTGTGCAGATTGTAGAACGATTGCAAAACCAATATCCGAATCTGCATGTTCATGCGCTTGAACGCCGTGGAAAGAATGCAGTGAATGAATATCTGGTATCACATTCACAATCGGATGTGATTGTTCATCTTGATGCGGATGTCAGACTGCAGCCGGGAGCATTATATTCCATGTGCTCACGATTCACCGATGCGAATATCGGTGCTGTTATTGGAACTTCCATTGATGCACCCGTGAATGGTACACAGGATAATCATGCCGCTGAACATTCGGTCTATCGCTCATTGGAATTTCAAACGCGCTCGATGGAATCTGCTTTGTCTTCCACCGTAACAAGTTTGGGTCATTTTTATGCAGTGAGAAGAATCTATCGCAGATCATTACCAAATGAACAAGTATGCGATGATTATATGCCAATTCTACAAGTACTCTTGGAACATAAACGCGTATTGGCGGATCCACATGCTTGTGCATTTGAGATTCGAACTTCACCACCCGGCATGGAATTCAAACAAGCAAAGCGTTTTGCAGCTTGCGGCATGGCAACCGTTGGAGAAGCAGATGCATTGCTCTCCCCGAAATACGGACTCATAGCATTATTTCTTTGGTCACGGAAAATGTTGCGTTGGCTTATGCCAATATTCTATCTATTGGCAATCTGCACATCCTTTCTTGCATGGCATGAAGGATCAATCATCGGTATGATCATATTCCATTGTTTGATTGGCTTGATTCTATTATCGCTACCGGGATTTTTGGGACTGCGGATCAACATTATTCGTCAAGCATGTATTTTTGTGCGCCTTCAGATCAGTTTGCTGGGTGCATGGATACATGTATTACGCAGCAATGCTTCATCCACTTGGGAGCGAGCATAAACATTCATGAAATCAGACAATCACATATCATTCTATAAACGCATTCGAGATTTCGCGGCAAAATCAACTCCGGCGATTTTTCAGATTTGTGGTGATATCATAGCAATCACATCAGCTTTGCCGGTGTTTCTTTTATTGGGATTCGTGACTGGCTTATACACAACAACATTGCCTTTGTCTGATGAAACAACGCTACAAACGTTGATTTTGAGCGTGATGCCATTATTGGTTCTGTATTGGATGGTGTTGTTTTGGCTTTCAGGACTCTATCGCAATTGGTTTGTGCGTTCGCCTTTCACTGAAATGTTCACTGTAATCAGAGCCGTTGCATTTGGTAGTATCTTGATTTTTCTTGCAATATTGTTCACGAGTGCGAATTTCCGTGGATTTCGGTTGAAAATTGTTCTCTATGCAGTCATACTTGTCATACTTGTTGTTCTCATCAGAGTTCTTGGTAGAATGCTACAACGATTTCTACGAAGAAAAGGAATCATAAAAGTTTCAACTATTTTCATGGGCGCGCCTGATTCGATGCTTGAAATGTATACAATCATGAAAGAAAATCCATCGTGGGGTTATACTGTTCAAGGCGTGGTATTCAGAGATCAAAAAGATTTCGAGCGATGGAAAACAATTGCTCATGATGATGCAGAAAATATTCCCTTACTTGGTGATGTGAAGGATATCAAAGAAATCGTTATCAAGGAAAGGCCTGCAGACTTGGTAGTGATGATGGATGCATTGGATCATCGTTGGATGATTGATCTTGTGATGGAATGTCGGGTGCTTGGCATAGGCGTAAAAATTCAACCTGATCTATATGAACTATTCACCGGTCAGGCACGTTTGCAAGCAATTCATGGTATGCCTCTTATTGATATCAATCCCGAGCTCATGAAAACCTGGGAACGATTCATCAAAAGAGCCATCGACATTGCCTTGAGTGCATGCGTATTGATTATCGGTTTTCCTTTTCTGCTCATTACAGCATTATTGGTTCGGCTTGATTCCAATGGTCCGGTAATTTTCAAACAACGAAGAGTAGGAAAAAATGGCAAAGTATTCACCATGTATAAATTCAGATCGATGGTTGTGGATGCGGAAGCCGGCGGACAAAAATGGGCTGTGGTCAATGATCCGCGTGTTACGCGCATCGGGAGATTTTTACGTAAATCACATCTTGATGAAATGCCACAATTTTGGAATGTATTGAAAGGCGAGATGAGTTTGGTTGGCCCAAGACCCGAGATGCCGTTCTTTGTTGACAAGTTCAAAAAAGAATTGCCGTATTATACAAGACGATTGGTGATAAGACCCGGACTTACCGGTTGGAATCAAATACATTATCGAAATTATCAAGAGTCGATTGAAGAAATCACTCATCGCCTCAAACATGATTTTTACTATATTGAAAATATGTCATTGCAACTCGACATCGAAATCATTATTCGCACAGTGATTCGCGTGTTTAAAGGGCATGGTCAGGCATAATGGATACCTTCATGAAAGCAATCATCATCATTCCCACATATAATGAACTCGATAATATCGACAATATTCTCACGGCTGTATTGAATGCCGCTGATGTTCATGTAATGATAGTTGATGACAATTCTCCGGATGGTACAAGTGATCGCGTTGAAGAACGAATGAAATCCGATACTCGCATACATTTATTAAAGCGTCCAGGAAAAATGGGTTTGGGCACTGCATATTGCGAAGGATTTGCCAAAGCATTGGCGATGGGATATGATGCAATCATGGAAATGGATGCTGACTTTTCCCATGATCCACAAGACATTCCACGATTCTTGAAAGAAATTGAACAGAATGATTTGGTGATAGGTTCACGATATTCCAATGGAGTAAATGTCGTGAATTGGCCTCTGCGTCGATTGATTCTGAGTTATGGCGCGAATCTATATACGCGTATCATCACCGGAATGTCCATAAAAGATGCCACCGGTGGTTTCAAATGTTTTCGAGCATCAATGCTTGCCAAGATAGACCTCAATGACATTCATTCGAATGGCTATGCATTTCAAATTGAGATGAATTATAGATTATGGAAAGCAGGGGCACGCATCAAGGAAATACCAATCATTTTTGTTGATCGAAGATCAGGTGTTTCAAAGATGAACAAAAGTATTGTCTATGAAGCAGTGTTTCTCGTATGGAAATTGCAATTCATGTGGCTCTTCGGAAAAATCAAAACCAAGAATCAATAATTTGATTCATCTCTCCATCGAACGATTTTCCAATTGTCATTTGATGTTGGTCTTTTCAATTGCAAATTCACTCTCCCCTGAACCCTCACTATATCTTGCGGATTAAATGTGATCGTGAGATTGAATCCCCTTGCGATGTCGAGACTTGTGCTATCTCCCGTGGACACCACGATATCATTCCAAATCAAATCAAGATTTTGTGCAGCATTGAACAATCCGGATGTTGTAAACATTTCTTGATCTCTTCCCCACGTACCATCAACACCGGTTTCATAATTACGATAAATGAATATGAATTGCTGATCAAGCAATCTTCCATAAGCCAATGTATCTTTGTACAGATATGCGCTCCGGAAATTCTGAAAAATGCCGTCCACCGTTTTTTGATCAGCGAACACATTCTCACCGAGCGGCGTATCGGAAAGTTTGGGCGCAAAAGGGTTTGTGCATGAAGCAATCATCATTGCTGCAAGCATCATCGATAGAAAAGAATATGCACACTTTCGATGGAACATGTCTATTGGATATGATGTTTATTCACGTCATTGCGATAAATTAGCAAGAAAAAACCGAATCAAACTCATGGTTATCACTTCATGATTGAAGCCAAACATTCCCCTTTCTGGCGCAAATTGCTCGGGTGGTATTTCACTCGTTCATTGAGAAAAACATTTCATGCTTGTCGCGTGAAAGGAGAATCGCATTTGAAGCCATGGAAAATAGACAATCACTCGACCGGAGCGCCAATACCATTGATTGTGTATTGTTCTCATGGAGGTTGGTGGGATGCAGGACTTGCCATCGCTTTGACCAATGCACATTTTGATGTGGAATCGTATGGCATGATGGAAGAAAAGCAATTGAAGAAATATCGGTTCTTCAGGAATATTGGAATGTTCTCTGTTCATCGTGGCAATCCTCGTTCGGCAGTGAAATCTCTTCACCATGCTGTGAGCTTGCTTAGGAATTCCAAGAAAGTATTGTGGATGTTCCCCCAGGGTGAATTGATTCATCAGGAAATGCGACCCATACATGCATATTCCGGGGTTGGCAATCTTGTGGAGATGCTTGGTGAGGCATGGTGCGTTCCCGTGGCCATACGCTATGAGTTTCTACATGAACAGCAACCGGAAGCCTGGGTTTCAATCGGCGAGCCGGAATTGCTTTCAAGTGAGTCATTTTCCAATAAACAAAATATCACTGAGCATATTTCCAGTAGACTGACCAATTTGATGGATGAGGTTCGTGATGAAATCATGCATCATCGTGTGAAAGGGTATCGCATGGTGATACAAGGAAAAATGTCTGTTGAGAAACGATGGGATGCCGTCAGGGGCATGGAATAAAGCCAAACTTCTCGTTTTTTTACTTGTCAATCACAATTTCAAAACCTATGTTTGTGTCATGCAATTCATGAAATACATAGCATTCATGATTCTGGCAACAATGAATATCATTGCAGCTGAAATCTCAATTGATCACATGACCGCCAAGTCAGATGGAAAGGTCATTACGATTGAATGGCGTCCAAGTATCGAGAAGGGGGTTCGCACATATGAATTGGAACGTACTTCAACCGGAGACGCATTCCGTTCAATTGCAAACATAGAGCCAAAAGGTGCCCAAACCACATATCGTTTTATTGATGAAAATGCATTGATGAAAGGTGGAAACAATGAGCAGATTTTAGGGAAGATGTATTCATATAGAATAAAAGTGATTGCATTTGACAATTCCGTTTCCTATTCAAACATCGTCAGTGTAAGCCATAGTGTAAGCGGCATTCGTCGCACATGGGGTATGATCAAAGAAATGTTCCGTTGATATGATTTCAATCCAGGTCTATTATGTTCTCCGAAAAGCTTTGCTTTTTGTGTGCTTGTCATTGCCCATGCAACTCTTGGCTGACAAGTGCGGAACATTCGGATCTCACTTCAATTCAAGGCAGGAAGCCGTTCGCAAGGGAGAACGCATATTGGCTCCCGATCTACCTTTTTCCTTTCTTTCCGAAAAGAAACATTTCCGTATACATTATTCATTGACGGGTAAGGGAGCAGTTGATCCTCTGGATAATGATCGAAGCACCATTCCCGATTATGTCGAGGCATGTGCCCGTGCATTTGAGTATGCATATGCAATCGAAGTGGATAGCATGGGTTTTCTTCCAACGCCAAATAATGGTGCAAATGGCAGTGATCCATATGATGTGTATATCATAGAATTTGCGGATCAGGGGTTTTATGGATTGACAACTGTTCGTGAGTCATTACCGAATTCCACAAATAGTCATGCATATTCACTCACCTATATAGAAGTCGACAATAATTATAGCACGAATGACAAGAATGCTTTTGGGAATCAATCATTCAATACATTCGGATTGGATGCTTTGAAGATCACCGCGGCACATGAATATCATCATGCAATTCAATTGGCGAATTATGGAATGAATAGTCAGCAATATGATGTGTCATTCTATGAGATGTTTTCTACGTGGCTGGAATTCTATCTATACCCTGAGATAAAAGACTATCACTTTTATGTGAGAGATTATTTTCTCGAGCCGAAGAAGAACAGATTCGGTCAACGATATGTTCAGAACATCGCATCGGGATATGCAAATGCTCTCTTTCTTGAATATCTTCATGGTGAATTTGGCAATGCTCCACTTGTTCAGATCTGGCAGGAGATTGGTAGGAAGACATATGCTTATCATGCTTTGGAAATGACCCTTCAAGCCAATTTTACGCCATTGCATCAACTTTGGTGCGGTTATCAGGAACGTATATTTCACACCGGTAGAAGGGCAATCGACAAAGATTCGCAAGAAGTGTT
>Ga0129336_10001061_pt1 | contig 16373 bp, 15 predicted proteins | sample CPB6_02_DNA_FD_96878 | JGI IMG/M metagenome (GOLD analysis project Ga0129336, IMG submission 96878) | Freshwater to marine salinity gradient microbial communities from Chesapeake Bay, USA - CPBay_Sum_0.6_0.2_DNA | ecosystem: Environmental > Aquatic > Marine > Coastal | place: USA: Chesapeake...
TCAGTCGCAAATCCCCGTGAACGAAGCGTGGGGGTCTCTGACCGGCCGCGTGGTAAACGTCGGCCTGCGTCGCGAGTTCTGACCGCATCCCTGCATGCACCGTAGTCGTCGACTCGAGCAGCCCACGAGTTTTCGTCGTGGTCCGCACCCCGCCGCTACCGAGTAGCCGACTCGCTGCCCGATCAGTCGAACAGCATCTGGCCGTCATGCATGTATAAAACAGCGTAACGATTCCGGTCGTCGAATCCAGGTGGGAGCCAGATCTCGATGACGTTTCTGGAATCCCAATAGCACTCGGTATCCGTGCTGCTCTGGCAGTACGCGCCCACCGCCGTCTGCTTGGGGTAGTTCAGTCCGATGGCGTGGAATCCGCGAGCTGCGCCAGCGCGGAGGCGGCAGCCGGTCAGCCGCGATCTTTTGCGATCACCTGCAGCGCCAAAGCGGAGCCTCGGTGGACCCCATCGAGATAACAGGCGGCACAAACCTGTAGCAGCCTCAGGGTGGCCTGCTCATCGGTCACGCCCGCTTTGGCAATTGCCTGTTGCCACAGGGAGCCATACTCGCCGATCACGGCGTCTCGCTCCTTTTGATGGTCGATCCCTTGCTGAGAGCTGGATTCGTTGTCATTCATTTCGCACTTCCCCCGTTTTGTTGAGTGGATTCAGATCCGAAACGCGCTCACTTCGAACGTTACGCCAGACGCTTTCCGACTGCCAACGAAAGCTGGCGTTCTTCGCCATCACGGGGAGACATTGTCGTACGTGAGCGCGTCGTTGGCGCGGTCTCGTACATCGATAAACAAGGTCTATCAGTACGATCCAAATTAACGATTTCCCGGTTGGTGAAGTCGAGTGCACTCTTGCCGCCTTCGAAAAACCTCAAAGGAGGGTGTTCAATGCGTCAATTCATGGTATCGATGGTCGCTACGGCTCTGGTCGCGGTGGTGGCGACTCATGCTTCGCCAGTCGAAGCGGCGGGCAAGTCGACCTCGAATCAATTCTGGTGGCCCGAGAAGCTCGATCTCAGTTCGTTGCGCCAGCACGGTACGGAATCGAATCCGATGGGCGCGGACTTCAACTACGCGGAAGAGTTCAGCAAGCTCGACCTCGATGCAGTCAAGAAGGACATCGAGGCATTGATGAAAAAGTCGCAGCCGTGGTGGCCGGCCGACTACGGTCACTACGGACCGTACTTCATTCGCATGGCTTGGCACAGCGCCGGCACCTACCGCCTCGGCGATGGTCGTGGTGGAGCCGATGGCGGCCAGATGCGCTTCGAGCCGCTCAATAGCTGGCCCGACAACGTCAACCTGGACAAGGCGCGTCGTCTGCTCTGGCCGGTCAAGCAGAAGTACGGACGTGCCTTGTCATGGGCCGACCTGATGGTGCTTACGGGTAACGTCGCACTCGAGTCGATGGGCTTCAAGACCTTTGGTTTCGCTGGCGGTCGCGAAGACGACTGGGAAGCGGATATTACCTATTGGGGCCCCGAGGGTAAGTTTCTCGCCGACGAGCGTTACAGCGGTGATCGCAAGTTGCAAAACCCGCTTGCTGCGGTGCAGATGGGTCTCATCTACGTCAACCCTGAGGGCCCGAACGGCAAGCCGGATCCGATCGCTGCCGCGCGTGACATCCGCGAGACCTTTGGCCGCATGGCGATGAATGACGAAGAGACGGTCGCGCTGATCGCAGGCGGCCACACCTTCGGCAAGGCCCACGGCGCACACGATCCGTCGAAGTGCTTCGGCGCGGAACCTGCGGCGGCAGCTGTAGAAGAGCAAGGCTTCGGCTGGAAAAACAAGTGCGGTACCGGTAAGGGTGCCGACGCCGTAACGAGCGGACTCGAGGGCGCGTGGTCAGCCAACCCGACTGCGTGGACGACCCAGTATCTCGACAACCTCTTCACGTTCGACTGGGAGCAGACGCGTAGCCCAGGTGGTGCCATTCAATGGGTGCCTACCGACAAGGGGGCATGGAACCTCGTCCCGGATGCACACGATCCGAGCAAGCGTCATCCGCCAATCATGTTCACGACGGACTTGTCGCTGAAGTTCGATCCGCAGTACCGAAAAATCGCCGAGCGTTTCCGCAAGAATCCGGAACAGTATGCAGACGCGTTCGCCCGTGCGTGGTTCAAGCTTACGCATCGCGACCTCGGTCCGCGCACGCGCTATCTTGGCTCGCAAGTTCCGGCTGAAGTTCTCGTTTGGCAGGATCCAATTCCTGTGGTGAATCACCCGCTCGTCGATGCGAGCGACATCTCCCAACTGAAGGCGCGTATCAATTCATCGGGACTCGCCACGGCTGAACTCGTCCGTACGGCATGGGCTTCGGCCTCGACGTTCCGCGGAACGGACATGCGTGGTGGCGCAAACGGCGCCCGCGTGCGCCTCGACCCGCAGAACACTTGGGCGGTGAATGATCCTGCGGAGCTCGCGAAAGTAATCAAGCAACTCGAGGGTATCCAGCAGGAATTCAACCGTACTCAGAAAGGCGGCAAGAAGATCTCGATGGCAGACCTGATCGTCCTTGGTGGTGGTGTCGCGATCGAACAGGCCGCTAAGCGCGCAGGCGTCGATGTCCAGGTTCCGTTCGCGCCGGGGCGTATGGACGCTTCGCAGGTTCAAACGGATGTGGCTTCGTTCCGTCCGCTCGAGCCGACCGCTGATGGTTTCCGAAACTTCTATGTTCGAGGCAACTATCTCTCGCCGGCTGAAGCACTCGTCGACCGTGCGAATTTGTTGACGCTGACCGTGCCGGAAATGACGGCGTTGATCGGTGGCATGCGTGCGCTCGGCGCAAACCATGCCCAATCTGCTCACGGTGTGCTGACGAGTCGGCCCGGTACGCTATCCAATGATTTCTTTGTCAATCTTCTCGACATGCAGACTGCATGGCGCAAGTCGACAACGGAAGGCATCTACGAGGGCGTTGATCGCGACTCGGGCAAGACCAAGTGGACGGCGACGCCCGTCGACCTCGTGTTTGGCTCAAATTCCGAGCTTCGAGCGGTATCCGAGGTCTATGCCGCCGACGATGGGAACGAGAAGTTCGTGAAAGACTTCGTAAAAGTCTGGGACAAGGTGATGAATCTCGACCGACGGTAAAAAGCTTCCAGTCGGTGCAAGTCCCAAGAAGCGAAAGGCCCGGCATCCGTGACGGATGCCGGGCCTGAATCACGATCGGTAGCGAGTTAGGTTAGAACTCGTAGCGAACGGTCAGACGAGCAGATCGCGGAGCCTGCCACGCGAGCGGCAAACCGTAGTTGAGACTGATGCGATTGCCCGACGCTGCGCCTGAGGTCTGGCGCGAATAATCGCGAACCTCGTTTTGCTCGATGGGCTTCTGCGAGTTCAAGACGTTGAAAACGTCGAGTTGGAAGCGAAGCGCGCCCTTGGAGGTGAGATTCTTGGGAGCGTAGGCCAACTGCAGATCGATCTGTTGGGTCCACGGTGTCCGACCCTCGGAACCGCGTTGAGTCAACACGGTTTTGCCTTGATCGTTGAGGCAGTAGTACGTCGAAGCCGTAGTGTAGCTTCCCGATCCGGCGTAGTCGTAAACCGTGCTCGGAACGAAACCGATGCAGCTCTTCGGGCGACCGGAGAGGACGGACACCAGAAAGCCCGCCGTTAATTCCGGCGTAACGCCGTAATTACCGAAGAACTTGAGCACGTGTCGCCGATCGTTCGGGAGCGGGCCATACGCGCCGTCGTCGAACGATCCGAAGTCGAAGTCCTGGGTAATACCCGCATCTTCCTGGTTGATGGTCGAGCTTACATAACCCTCGCCCGAGCCCTCGCTCTTCGAGAGAACGTAGGACCCACGGACGCTCCAACGCCCATCCCAGGGACGCTCAAAGGTCAGCTCGATACCCTTGTATTCACGCTCGTAAGCGTCCAGGCCGAAATACTTGGCTGGCACGGTGTAGAGCGCGCGCTTACCGTCACCCTTCACGTCGAGGCTCAAAGTGACGTCCTTGCCCGGATTGATCAAGGCGCACGCGAACTGGTACGAGTCGAAGGTTGCGGCGAAGGGTTGCTTGGTCTCAGCCACCCAACGATCGAGGGCCGTGTGGTCACAGAAATCGTCCATTCCCGAATTGAGCTTGCGGTAGATGGCCTTCAGTCCGATCGTCCAATCGTTGTCGAAGGTCCGCTGTGCGCCCAGGATGAATTCGTCCTGATTCATCGGGTCGAGGTTGGCATCCGCGATGATCGCCGGATCGGGCGTTTCGCCGCTGCTCAAGAACACGGTCGAACCGAGGCGGGTCAGGCCTGACGGAATGCCGTTGCTATTACGCGAAGTGAACAAGAAAAAGTCGTTCGTGAACAGCTCTGCGCGGGTTGCACGGATGTTGGTGTTGGACGCAACGGGAATGTAGTACCGGCCTGCACTCGCGAAGACCTTGGTCGGTTGCTCGGTGTCCATATCGAGCGAGAAGCCCAAGCGTGGAGCGATCAGGTTCTCTTTTTTGACGAAGCTCACGCCATCGGCATTACGGTTGTCGAAGGTCTCGGATCGAAGACCACCGTAGACCATCAGCCGCTCGTTAACCTGCCAAGTGTCTTCGAGGTACAGAGCATTGTTGATGACCTCAAACGCGCCCGAAGTCGTGTTGTAGAACCGCTGGCGGACGTAGGTCGTGTTCGGCGCCACTCGGACGCCGTTCACGGTCCCGCCCGCAGCGCCGGTTCGGAAATAACGATAGTACGTTCCGCCCGAGTAGGAGCTGCCGGCCGCCACCGACTCGAAATTCTGGTAGTCCACACCACCACGGATCGTGTGATCGCCGAGTTTGTACTCGACGTCGAAGCGGCCCGCTACGCGCTCGTCACGATCATCCGGAGCGAACGGATCTCTGCCCGTCAGGGCGTTCTCGTTCCAGCAGCCAAGCGGTGTCAGATCGACGTCGTAGACCGCGATACACTGCAGGGACGCCGTTCGGCTTCCTTTGATGTCACCCACGAGATCCGAAACCTTGCCGCCGCCCAGCGAGACGGTCAGGTTGTCGGTGATGTAACCCGTGTATTTTGCGATACCCGTCCACGCCCCACTGTAATACCAGCTTTTTTGCGCTGCGCCAGAGTGGGTCGTGAGGTAGTTTTGACCCGTCGGGTTGGTGTAATCGTCAAGATCGGTCCGGGTCTTGTTCCAGATGCCGGTCAACTCGAACACGTTCGAGTCATTGATCTGCCAGTCGAGCTTCAAAAGACCCGTCGGCGTATCCGACTTGCTCTTGGTGCTGCTCGTGCGTCCGAAGCTCGAGTTTTCCGCCATCGGTTGCTCGACCATCGCAAAGAAAAAGAGCCGATCCTGAATGAGTGGTCCGCCAAGGTGTGCGGTCAAAAGGGCGTTCTCGCGCTTGCTCGCCCGCTGGAAGGCCCAGTAGTTGCTGGACAACTCAGGCTCTTTGTTGAGGACGTCGTGTCCCTTGCCGGACAACTCCGAGCTCGAATAGGACAGCGACAAGCCACCCTTGAACTCGTTCGTTCCGCGACGGGTGACCAAGCTCACGACTCCGCCCAAAGAGCGACCGTACTCGGCACCGTAGCCACCCGCTTTGACCTGCTGTTGGGCGATCGCTTCGAACGGCAGATCGGCGTAGGAGAGGAAATTTCGGATGTTGGTGACATCGAAACCGTTGATGTAGTACGCGTTCTCGGCGACCGAAGCGCCTGCAAACGAGGGTACGTTGCCCGAGCCCAGCCCGGCGTCACCGCGGATCACGGTGGGCGACAGGGCCGCTACCGTATTGACGTTGAGTGCGACCGGCAACGCTTGAATGGTTTCCTGATCGATGACGAAGTTCGACTCGGTCGTCTTGAAGTCGATGGGCTTGATCGCGTTTGCCAATACTTCGACAGTCGCGAGCAATTGCTCCTGATCCACACGTGTTGCCGAGCCGATCGACACGGTGACCAAGGTCGACTTGTCACCGGCGGTGACCGTGTACTTGCCGGGTGCGACGCGCGAAGCGGAGAAGTTGCCATTGGCATCGGCCGTCAACGTACGCGAGGCCCCAGTGTCTTCGCTTTTGATGGTTACAGATGCGCCCGCCGCGACTTTTCCGTAGATAGAACCTTCGGACGCTTGGGAATAGGCGTCCGGGCTGCCAAGACCCAAGGACAGAATCGACAGCGCTGCTGTCAGAGATACAGTGCGCCTGAATGAAAAAAGCTTCATGGACTTCATCCTCCCTCTAAAAACACTCAACTTTGTTTTTGGTTTCAATGTATTGCGACGGGTCGAGTTTGATCCCATTTCGGCTTTTCTTCAAATATAAAGAGGCTCTTGCCGAAGGTCTCGGGCCTACCACGAAAAATAAAATTATGTTGCACCGTATCCGCGATAATTCCATCTCTATCGGTCAAGCCGAGACAACGCCGTGGCGAGATTTTGTCGGTCGATCGAGCTGAGCGGCAATTCGAGAAGCTGCGTCATACGCGCGGCAATCGCCAGGCGAGTTGACTCGAACGCCAGGCGCTTTTTAGCGTCGTCGCCCTCGACGCGCGAGGGGTCTGGGTACCCCCAGTGAACTTTGACTGGCGGATTACCCGCTTGTCCTGTGAATACCGGGCAGACGTCGGCTGCGGCGCTATCGCAGACGGTGATGACGATGGATAGTGGGGGTGAGCTGCTCTTCGCGAACTCATCCCAATTTTTGCTCTTCAACCCGGTGGTGTCGATGCCTGCCTCGCGCAGAACCGCGAGAGCGAGAGGATTGACCCGTCCGCTGGGCATGCTGCCTGCGCTGTGCGCGCAAACGTCTCTTCCGGCCTGCTTGGCCAAATGATTCAGCATGGCCTCCGCAATGATGCTTCGAGCGGAATTATGGGTACACAGAATGAGAACGTGAGTGGTCATCTGGTCGCCGCCCTGGAATCGTGGAGCAAAATTATGCCGCTCCAGAGACAAAATCACGATGGTTACTTACGTCCTCGCTCGTGCGCGACGTGGCGATATGCACCGTTTTAAGCCGAGCGGACCTGCCGTCGACAGGATTGTCCGTTGCGACTGTCGGCGAGACGCGAGGCATAGCTACGAAAAAATCGCCAGAACGGGTTGAGGATGCATTCGACGTCAGAACGCAACCGGTAAGCAATTGTGCGGTCATCGTGCGCGCGCAGCGCGTGCCAACATGAGGGCGTTGTCGATTTGACACTGCTGTACGTCAAATCCTTGTAACGGAGCATTATTGGAATGTCGTATTCTTCGGTAATCAACACTCGGGTATCTAATGGACAGTCGCAGCAACCTCGGTGCATATCTTCAACGATTTGGTCTGCTGACCGGATACAGCCTCTATCTAACCACCAAGATGAAGAGGGGAGTGCGCGCCATCGATGTGCCGGGGATGGCGAATCCTATCTACATGCGGACGGGGACCTCTGATCGGAGCGCATTCAACGAGGTAATCGTCAAGCGCTGGTACGATCATCCGTTCCCGGGCGGGCAACCACGTTTGATCATCGATGCAGGTGCGAACGTCGGCTATGCGAGCGTGCGCTTCGCAGAGTTGTACCCCAATTCCGACATCATCGCGATCGAGCCGGATTCTGCAAACTTCGAGTTGATCGAGCGCAATATTGCCGCATTCCCGCGGGTACGGGCGATGCGATGCGGCGTGTGGCCGAAGAGTGCGGAGCTGGTCATCGAGAATCCGGATGCGAAGTCGTGGGCTTTTCGAGTTCGAGAGGCCCGAGAGGGGGAGTCGGGGTTTCCGGCCGTCGGCTTGAACGAGCTGCTCGAAGCGCACCCCGCACGCTTCATCGATATTCTGAAGCTCGACGTCGAGGGGGCGGAGAGAGAGCTATTTGCTGACGACAACTGCCATCATTGGCTGGCGCGTACGAAAATGATGTTCATAGAGTTACACGACCGGATCAAGCCGGGCTGCAGCGAGGCGATGGAGCGCGCGATCGCCCGGCATGATTTTTCGCGCTTGCACCACGGCTCCAATCTGATTCTCGTTCGGCAGGGTGACTTGGCGTAAGTCAGGCGTCTTGACCGAACTATCGAGCCGACTTTTTGTTTTTACCGAATACGTGTTTTTCGCCGAAGGCAAGGTCGTAATTCAACGTCAGTTCCTCCCCACCGCGGATCGTTCGAATCGCACGATAAACTCCGGGGCTGACGAGCGAAATATTGGGGTCGTTGGAGTGATTCAGGTACTGGTACAAGCTCAGCGCGTTCAGGCCGTGCCGCGGCAGCCAGTAAAAACGGCTGTCATGCTCGCAAAAGTCTTGAAGCAGACGGCGGGTTGCTCGCGGTAAATGTCGCAGTGAAGACTTGGAAATCTTTATGTCCTGCGTCGAGAGTGTTGAACGAAGCACTCGGGTGTTTTTTGGAATACGACGAACCGCGAAAACGCCGACGCCGTGCGCGTTCGAGATCCCGATACGACAGTAGACCTCTTCTTGTAGATGGCGAATGATGCTGTTGCGACTTTGACGCTTCGTCGAGCGAGCGCCATTCCCTTTGGCGCCCCCTGCTGCGGGCTTACATACTGGTGGCATATGGGCGCTCGTTCATTGACGTGGTATTTCGACGGAGTCGTTCCTGATATAGTGTGCAGCGGCGACTATAAACAAGTACGAAATCCATAAAGACAGCCGTGTCGTTGTTTGATCATTGTTCGAAGTGTAAGAGCTGCTGCCATGTCGACAAGGGCGCACCGCCGCTCGAGGTCAACCTGACTGCCGTTGAACAACTTTCGATGCAACCCATTTGCATCGAAAGCCGGTGTCGTCACTTGCGAGACGCTGGTTGTTCTCTTGGTAAATCCAAGCCTTTCGGCTGTGATCTTTACCCGCTCGCATACGATCCAGACGAGCATCAGTTCTATTTCGATCGTGAGTGTCCGCTTTTCGACACGTACGTCGAGCAACTGGCCGACGCCAAGACCGAGGCCTCGCAACATCTGTCGCGAATGCAAAAAGCGGTAAAGCGTCTCGAGCGCATTGACCGCGGCTACTTGCAACAGAATTTTGCTTTCGATAGAGACTATTTCGATCTTGTCCCTCTTGGCAGAGCATCGGACTGATGCAACTCGAGTTACTGAAGAGCGCAACCGAGCGCGTGGTCATCAAGGAGCAGGTCCCGCGGACTTACCACGTGGGGCACCAATCGTTCACCGCGAAAAATTTGTGCATCCGCAGCGAGCACAACGGTATTCCCTACTACACGACTCGGTGGGACGCGCTGTGTCCCTACATCGACCTGTCGGCCGAAATGATCGCCTGTGCACGACGACCACTCATCGTTTACGCGCTTCCTCCGGACAGTCAGTACGGCGTACCGATCAACGACCATTACGGATTGGTCGATGTGAAATCCGCTGCCTTCTGGGAAGATCCGCGACGTGCCCGTAAATTCGGAGAGCTCTCCAAGCGCTTTCGTCAGTTTCGGACTGAGATCGTGGTCATTCCGGGTATGCGCCTAGACGTCGAGGCGATGCTCGAGATGGGCGGCGAGCATTTCAAGAAGTGCGAGATCGGACTGGAAGAAATCAAGGGCTTTCTCGACTATGTGCGCGATCTGGATGTATTGATCGTCCGCTGCGTCGACGAAGCAGGTGATGAAGTCTTCGTCGACGTGTCGATTCTCATGCCGGAGTATGGCCAGATCTACGGCAGCTTCTGCCAGTGGAATGAACGCCACCGAAATCGCTCACCGGGCATTTATGCCTGTTTGGTGGTCTGCGAATGGGGGCGAGATAATGGCTACCATTACTACAACCTCGGACCGGTTGGGGATTATCCGTACAAGAATCTGTTCGTCACCGATCTTCAGCCAATCTACGCAGTAGCGCTCGTGCCGCCTAGACACGAGCTTTGGGAAGACCCCACTTCGCCTCTGTTCACGGATTTTCCTCCGGGAGCCGTGAATCAGCTTTATCGACCCGATACCGAGCAGCTCGCGATCCGTCCCGCCGTGGCAACCTCAGCATTGTGACCGTGGGCGCTACGACGCTGATGATGACGCGTCGTGACTGTTTGGTCGGCGGCGGGCTATTGGTGGCGGGGCAACCCGGTCTCGTCAGGGCGGGCTCGCCGTCGGTAAATCAAAAACTCGACGCACGGATCGCCGATCCACGCTTCAACACCGAATTAATCGGTCGATTGCAAGGTGATCTCTCTGGTCGCCAGCGCTGGATCCACAACCCCGGTTTTGTCTTCGCGACGGTCCCGGGGCAAGGCTTGGCACCCGGCGAGTTCGGACGCTTGTTATATCGCGTCGAAGGCTTTACGGCTCGTATCTCGCGGTTACTCGACGATGGCTCGGTCGAAGAGCGCTCACACAGCTGGATGTTCTATCGCCACGCCGACGAAGACCGCTGGCTCGAGACATTCGAAAATCCTTGGAGTGGTGAAATGCTCGAGGCGCCGCCCTATCGCGGCGGACCAACCCATTCCTGGTTGCATCCTGCGACTGGCCCGGAGTTGGAGGGCGGCGCGGGGCTAGAGAGTACCGCCATCGGCCGCCCGACGAAGTTGAACTGGCGCATCCACGACTCGGCCGTTTGGCTGACGCGACACGCCGCCAGTCGTCTGCAAGCAGGCACGACCGTACGGAATGAGTTCTCGATCGACCAATGGATTTGTCGACTCGACGAGGCGCTCGACTCGCGACATCGTCACGTACCGGCGACGTACTCTTGGACCAGTCAGGCGCAGTGGCAACCATGGTTGCGCATGGGGGATCGACCCGGCGGTTTGCTATGGCGGATTGATAGCGTGGTGTTGGATGATGTCGAGCAACTACCCGTGGCGTTCGTCGAACGCATGGAAAAGTTGTTACCCGGGAAATTACGCCAGCGACTCACGTGGTGAAGACACTGAATTTTCTGATCCGTCGGAAGCTGCTTGCATCGATAGTCCTGCTCGGCGTAGCGCGCAGTATTACCCTCGGTGCGGCGGCAGCGACCAAAGTCGGCACGCCGAGAAAAATTTTGGTCTTCGGCGGATCGGGTCAACTCGGTTCGCAAATCGTCCGCGCGCTGCTCGCTGCTGGTCACGACGTGACCGTATTCATACGCCCGACTTCTGATCGAAGTCGCTTGGCCAATCTCACGGTGCATTATGTCGAGGGCGATGTCACCGTCGAAGCTGACGTACGTCGAGCCATGCAGGCGACGCGTTTCGACGTCGTCATCGATGCACTCGGGCGCAGCGGTGCAAACGTCAGCTTTTTTGCGGTCAGCGGTACGCACATCGCCAAGTGGGCAGCCGCCTCCGGAGTACGACAACTCATTCTGCACAGTTCGGTCGGCACCGGGCAAAGCAAAGACGCTTATCCCTCAGAGCGCTATGTCGCGATGCGAGCCCTGTTTGCCGCCAAAGAAACCGGCGAAAACGCCGTCATCGGCTCCGGCGTGACCTATACGATCATTCGCAACGCCGTGCTGCGCGATCCGCCGGACGACGTCCCTGAGCGTGCACGACTCGTGAACGATCAGCATGTCTACGGTTCGGTGTCACGCCGCGGACTCGCGCGTTTGACGGCGAGCTGCATCGACGAGCCAAGTTGTCGTAATGAGATTTTTCATGCCATCGACGATACGTTACCCGTCCTGCGTTGACGCCTGAATGGCCGCCGCTCAACGACTTGTTGCATCGATGATGGCCTGCACTTTGGCGTAAAACTCCTCACGGGAGTTCGATTCCGGGCCAAGCGTCGCGCGTGTCCAATTGGAGTTGGATGCGATGACCAAGCGGCGCTGCGGATCGATGAAAATTCCCTGTCCGAAAATCCCCTGAGCAGCAAACGAGCCGTCGTCATTGGTCCACCACTGGAATCCATAGCCGCGACCCGCTTGGCCGATATCTTTTTGTTTTCGCGTTGCCTGATCAAACCAATCGGACGGAACGATCTGTCGACCACCCGCCGTGCCGTTGGCAAGTACAAACAGACCGAATCGTGCGTAATCACGCGTCGCAGCCTGTAGACAACAACCGGCGATCTCGTGACCGGTTTTGCCTTGCAACCAGGTCGCGGTCGATGCCATTCCGGCAGGGTGCCAAACGCGCTCTTGCAGATACTTTGCCAAAGATTTCTTGGTCGCTGACGATACGAGTACGCCGATCAGGTTGGTTTCACCGGTGTTGTAGTTCCACACTTCTCCGGGCGGATGAGCGCGCGGCAATTTGCGCATGTAGCTGACGGTGGCATCGACTCCGGAGTCCGGCGTGGCATTATTGAATTTGGCGACGTCCGCGTTCGGATCTTCGTAATCCTCGTTCCATCGCACCCCCGAACTCATGGTCAACAATTGCCTGATCGTGACTGCGTCGTAGGCCGAGCCGCGCAGGTCCGGGATATAGCGACTCACTTTGTCCTCGAGGCTCGAAATGTAGCCGTCTTGAATCGCAGCACCGACCAGCGTCGAGGTGAAAGATTTCGCTACCGAAAAACTCGTCCAACGACCTTCGGGGTCGAAGCCGAGTCCATACCGCTCAAGTCGGATCTTGCCGTCCTGCACGATTACCAGGCCCGCAGTATTTTGTTGGGTCATGTAATCGTCGAGACCCGGAATATCGAGTGGCTCGCCCAAGGGCAAGGGCAGGGGTTGCGGCGAAGGGGTGATCATCGCAGCACGCGCCAGAATGGGCATGCGATCCATGGCTCGAAATGCCGCTTCGCGCTGGCGTTGGCTCCAGCTGAGTACATCGGCGTTGGTAGGCAGTACCGCAAGTAACCCGCGAGTTTCCCGATCGAGTGTCGAGTACCAGTAGCCGCTGCAGAGCAACGATACGACGATGGCGATCGCGAAGGTTTTTCCCGTCTTCATGCCGCCGATGATAATTCGTTCGGGAAAAACGTACGGGCGTCCGTCGTGTCATCACCCCGGATCGGCAACGATATTGTATTGATGCAACATAGCATGTATGCTCTATTTTCATGAGCCGACAAAAAGAAGATCCGGTCTATAACCGAGTGGAAGAGTTGCGTAGCACCCGGGGTCTGACGCGCCAGCAACTGGCTGATCTGGTTGGAGTGCATTACCAGACGATCGGATATTTGGAGCGAGGCGAGTACAGCCCGAGCTTGATTCTGGCTTTCAAGATCGCGAAAGCCTTGGATGCAGAGATTCCAGAGATTTTTTCGATCAAGCCGTTCAAAAAGGGAGCATGACGTGGCCGAGCAGAGGAAAAACAAATTTTATTGGACGGAGGGCGTCACTCGGAAAGAGGTCGAGGCGGCGTTGTCTGCCGATAAACACCCCGCTCTTTATCGACGCTCGGTCCGCAGGACGATCGTCGCGATTTATGCCGCGCTCATCGTCCTGCTCTTCTTTGCGCCTTCGATCGGCACGGAGAAAGTAACGAGCTATATTTCGGCGATCGCGGGGGCGATTCTGCTCGCCCTCTTTTTTACATTGCGCTTTTCCGTTCGATTGATTGCAGATGCCCCGACCGAGCTACTCGATGAGCGACTCATCGCCATTCGTGACCGTACCTATCTGAGCGCATACCGATGGCTATCGTTCGTGGTTGGTATCGTTGTTGGCGTGGGTATCGCACGCGACTTTTCGTTCGGTGCCGATCACTGGGAGAACGTCATCGTGGCGTTCATCATGCTCATCGCTGGCCTGCCAAGCATGATTCTCGCTTGGCAGCTGCCATCAGAAGAATCGTAGAGAGCCTGTTCCACGATCGCGAGATCGATTGATGGCCCAACCTCTGGCGATCAATTGCCGGCGATCGTGGTAGCCCAGATACGGTCAGCTTGTTGCCAGAGCATTTGGAAGTTGCCGTCCGCTTTCGCGGCGACGACCGGATACTGCGACAGTCCAGGTGCGGTATCGAGTGCTTGGACGTCGCCGATGGGCTCTCCCGAGAGACTGTAAAAGCGATAAAACACGCGCCGTGCGGCATTACCGACTTTGGCATGCCATGCCAGCAGGACTCGCGAACCGTTGGCTGCGATCGTCGGTGCATCGGAGACCGCGGCGCTGGTATGAACGATCCCGAGCGGCTTGAATGACTTCCCGGCGTCGTTCGATACGGAGAAAATCACACCCGGAGTAGTCTCTCCGCCGTTGTGGACTGCAGCGAAGACGTGGGAACCCTGAACGGCGACTACCGTGGGCTTCAAAGGGCAGCCGTTTATTTGCCAAGGCGCGCCGCCGATCGGCTGGCGTTCATGTGCCATGCCATCGGAGCGTGACAGAGTCATGATCGTCGCAGGACGAAAGCTGTCTTTCTCGACACGTCGCGAGCCGAGGACGATTTCGGATCGGGAGTTGGCGACCGCCGTCAACTGACAGCAAGGACACACGCTCGTGTCGATCAATTGTTTTTCCGTCGTGAAAGTCTTCCCATCGTCACGCGACGTACTTCCATAAAGTGCGCCGGAGTCACTGTCCGGTTTCATGTGCCGAGTGTCGATCCAATAAACGTGCACGCTTCCGTCGGGCGCCGAGGCCATCGTCCCGAAGGCAGCAGCACTAGCGAACCCGCCGTGAATGACGCCACTCATGTCCTGATCGGTAATTGCCGAAAGTCTCTTCGGAGTTTCGAAGGATAGACCGCCGTCCACCGATCGGGTGTAGTGGGTCGTCAGCAGCGTTTTGTTCATCGTTGGATGAACGTCGTTGGCCGCATAAGCGACATGCCAGGTGCCGTTGGCCGTTCCGGCGACTCTCGGCCGACTGACCTGCTGACCCCATACCGCGCCCGAGGCGGCATTGACCTTCGTGGGCGCACCAAAGCTGTTACCGCTATCTTTGGAGATGGCGACATAAACGTCTGTCACGGCGAGATGCCGATCGTGGTTATGCGCACCTTCAGGCTTCTCTTGAGGCGAGCGATCCACCCAGAGCACGGCAATTTCGCCTTTCGAATTGACTGCAATGTCGGGAGCAGACGCTTTTTGTCCCTCGGGAGAAACACCGATCGGCGCTGCATTCACCAGCGAGCTGTACAAAACGATGCCAACGGTTGCCCACATGCTGAAACGCTTCATGGTCGAGTCTCCCCTCGCGATGTCATGGCGTGGAAGGCTGCTCTGCATGGGCGTACCCGTCAAGGGTGATAAAGTCTGGTGACCACGAGGGTCAGAATGAACGATAAAAAACTGTGGCGCTCATGGGCGCTCTTACCGATTTTGAGTTTAGTTGCGATCGCTCACACCGAATCGAACCCCACTTTCTCGCGAGTCTTGCTCGCCGACCCTCCATCTGGCGGCCAACCCTCGGTCGCGCTCGAGTCGAATCATGGATTCGTGGTGACTTGGCAAAGCACCCAACAAGAGGTCACGTCGCTGAACTGGCTCGCTCTCGACTTTGACGGCGTGCCGACTGGCAGGGGCGTGATCGCCAAAGGTTCGAATTGGTTCGTCAACTGGGCCGATACGCCAGCGCTGGCGGTGCTCGACAACGGCGATTGGGTAGCGTTTTGGCTTCAAGGAAATGATCCGGCGATGCCTGAAGGCTACGACATCCGGATGGTTCGCTCGACCGACCGGGGGGATACTTGGTCAAGCCCCATCTCGCCACATCGCGACGGCACCAAAACACAACATGGCTTCGTCTCGATGGTGGCGGACGGTGATGATCGCATCCTGATGGCTTGGCTGGACGGCCGACGTGCCGCTGCGGCGACGACCGATCACGCCGAAAGCATCTCGCACGATCATGAAAGCGCTCCGATGACGCTGCGCTCCGCCGTGATCGATGGGGCCAATCAGATTGTCGACGAGGCGGAGATAGACACGCGAACTTGTAGCTGTTGCCAAACGGACATGGCCCGATGGGGCAGACGAACGTTGGTCGTCTATCGCGATCGAACCGACGACGAGATACGCGATATCTCTATCGCAATGCGATCGCGCACCGAATGGGGTTCACCGAAAACACTTCACGCCGATGGCTGGAAAATCGACGGCTGCCCTGTCAATGGTCCTGCGATCGCAGTGAGTGGTTCGAAAGGTTTGGTTTTTTGGCCAACCCTGGTGAACGAACAGATGACGCTACGCTATGTCTTGGCTGAGTCCCCAGCGGCGCTGCTCGGCGATCCGCCCATGCATGAGTTGCGGCCGCCTGCCGCGCCATCGGGACGCGTCGATGCTGCCGTTTGGCATGACAGTTTTCTACTGACTTGGATAAGTCGCGTACGTGATCGTCCGGCTATCGAGCTTGCCGTATTGAATGCCGATGGGGGAGCCGAGACGAGCATTCCGATCGCAGAGCCAGCATTACGCGGTCGCGCTACGGGCTTTCCGCGAGTGGCCAGCGATGGAAAGCGGGCGCTAGTCGTTTGGCCAGAGTTGGGTGGCGATGGCCGTCCGGTAATCGGTGCCGCTTTGCTTCGTTGAACCGCCACTCAGGATTTTGCGACACCCCGCAGAGTGTTGCCCAAGCGATCTATGAGA
>Ga0129336_10001062_pt1 | contig 16370 bp, 22 predicted proteins | sample CPB6_02_DNA_FD_96878 | JGI IMG/M metagenome (GOLD analysis project Ga0129336, IMG submission 96878) | Freshwater to marine salinity gradient microbial communities from Chesapeake Bay, USA - CPBay_Sum_0.6_0.2_DNA | ecosystem: Environmental > Aquatic > Marine > Coastal | place: USA: Chesapeake...
CAACCTGTGGGTCGAGACGGTGTTCATCTGGGCCCACGTGACCGTGATCCTGGCCTTCCTGCTGATCGTGCTGCACAGCAAGCACCTGCACATCTTCTCCGCGCCCGTCAACGTCTACACCTCGCGGCGACCCAACGCCCTCGGCCCGCTGCTGCCGATCTACTTCAAGGGCGAGCCGGTCGACTTCGAGGATCCGCCGGACGACGCGACCTTCGGCAAGGGCCACATCGGCGACTTCACCTGGAAGAACTACGTCGACTTCATGGCGTGCACCGAGTGCGGCCGCTGCCAGTCGCAGTGCCCCGCATGGAACACCGGCAAGCCACTCAGCCCGAAGCTGATGATCATGGACCTGCGCGACGCCATGTTCACGCAGGCGCCGTACCTCATGGCGGCCAAGGGTGAGCACCCCGGCCTCGGCGAGAACAACGAGGAGGCGCTCGCCTCGGTGAGCACCCAGGTGAAGGAGCAGGTCGAACGGCCCTTCATCGGCTCGCGAGAGGGATCCGAGCACGTTGGCGAGGACGGCTACACCTTCGACGGGCACCGCACCACCGGCCTGGAACTGCCGGTCATCGACGAGGCCGCGCTGTGGTCGTGCACCACGTGCGGCGCCTGCGTCAACCAGTGCCCCGTCGACATCGAGCACATCGACCACTTCGTCGACATGCGCCGCAATCAGGTCATGATCGCGACGGAGTTCCCCACCGAGCTCAACGGACTGTTCAAGAACCTCGAGAGCAAGGGCAACCCGTGGGGCATGAACGCCTCCGGCCGCAACGACTGGATCAGCGAGGTCGACTTCGAGGTACGCGTCTTCGGCATGGACGGCGAGGACGCCATCCCCGACGATGTCGAGTACCTGTTCTGGGTGGGCTGCGCGGGCGCGTACGAGGACCGCGCGAAGCAGACCACCAAGAACGTCGCCGAGCTGCTCACCATCGCCGGCGTCAGCTTCATGGTCCTCGGCGAGGGCGAGACGTGCACGGGTGATCCGGCCCGGCGAGCCGGCAACGAGTTCCTCTTCCAGATGCAGGCCATGCAGAACGTCGAGGTGCTCAACGAGATCAAGGCGAGGAAGATCGTCGTCACCTGCCCGCACTGCCTGAACACCCTGGGCCGGGAGTACCCGCAGAACGGCGGCCACTACGAGGTCGTCCACCACACCCAGCTGCTCAACCAGCTGGTGCAGGACGGGCGACTGACCCCGGTCGCGCCGGTGGACCAGAAGGTGACCTACCACGACCCCTGCTACCTCGGCCGCCACAACAACGTCTACACCCCGCCGCGTGAGCTCATCGCGGCCACTGGTGCACAGACGATCGAGATGGAGCGGCACGGCGACAGGTCCTTCTGCTGTGGCGCCGGCGGTGCCCGCATGTGGATGGAGGAGAAGCTCGGCACCCGCGTCAACCAGAACCGCGGCGACGAGGCCATCGGCACGGGCGCCAGCAAGGTCGCGGTTGCCTGCCCGTTCTGCTCCGTCATGCTCAACGACGCCGTCACCGTCCGCCAGCAGGAGGGCAAGGCCGAGGGCGTCGAGGTTGTCGACGTGTCGACTCTGCTCATCGCCGCAGCACGGAAGTAGGCGCCGTCAGGAAGCAGGGTCGGGGCTCCAGAGACCCGATCGACCGCGTGAGACCTCTCGAACCGGATGTTTGAGGATTCTTCAATCGGGACTTTGAAGAAGGCAACCTCTCACGGATCGAGAGCCGTCAGTAATCCTCGACGGGGTCGATGACCCTCAGGCCCAGGTCCAGCGCCATGGACGCCATAGCCCGGTCATGGGTGGCAACGGTCACGGGCTCACCTATGAGAAGCGCCGTCGCCAGGTGAAGGGCATCCAGCGTCCGGACATGTCGATCGAAAGACTCCGCGAGCACATGGGTCTGGCGGGTGATGTCCAGCAGTCCGACTCGGCTGAGCATCGGAGCGCCGTCAGAGACCGGGCGGCCATCTCGGCGAAGGGCCCTGACGGTCTCGGTTTGCAGCAGCCGTGAGGAGACGTGCACGTCGTCCGACACATCCATCCATGCCTGGAGCCGCGCCCGCTCGGGGACGTCCAGGATGGTGCGCAGGGCGACGGAGGTGTCGATGTAGACGATTCCCACGATCAGCTGTCTCTGCGGATCTCGTCGATCAGCGCATCGACTTCGGCCGACGTGTAGGCCGAGCCTCCCGGGTGGACGGGCCACGGATGTGGCGAGGTGGCGGGAGGGGAGTAGTGGCCTTCGCGCTGCAGCCGATCCAGGACAGATTCCTCGCCGTGGTAGGCAGTGATCCGCCACTTGGGCGTGCCCCGCTCGGTGACCACGACCTCACCCACTTCGGACACCCGCTCGAGCACCGCCGCGGTCTGCTGGTTGACGTCGCGCTTGGACACCGACTCCATAGCGCCAGTGTAGTACTTATGTCTGACAACGGGGGTGCTCGACCCCGCACCGGCTGCTCCAGGCCGGTGATGATCAGGGAGTCAACGTCATTGCGGGCGAATCACCCGCACAACGCGCGGAAGAGGGGGTTCAGTCTCCACGGTCCACCCCTCGAACTCCCGGCGCCGCTCGACGAAGGCGGCGATCCGCTCCTCCGGCGACTTCGCGCGCCAGTAGGCACCATCGCGATCGGACTCCAACATCGGCTTGCGCACGACGACCGGGCCGATGCCTGTCATGGGCCAAGCCTAAGCCTGGTCAGCAGTGCCCTGTCCTGCTTCGCTCTTCTGCGGAGTCGTCATCGTCCCTTGGCGCACCCACGACACCTGACGATCGTCGATCGGAGAGTGCGCCGGGCTACCCTTGACCAACCGCCACCTCGTGAGGAGCCCCGTCACCGCCACACAGCAGCCCGTCGGCGCCCCTGCCTGGGTCGACCTCGGCACCCCCGACATCGACGCCGCCCGCGCCTTCTACTCCACCGTCATGGGCTGGACCACCACCGACGGCAGTGCGGAGTACGGCGGCTACTCGACCGCCGTCCACGACGGTGACGACGTCGCGGGCATCGGCCCTCAGGCCGCAGGTGCCCCGCCTGCCTGGCTTCTCTACTTTGCGACGGACGACGCCGACGCGGCAGCATCCGCGATCTCGGTGAACGGCGGCACGGTGTTCATGCCCCCGCACGCGGTCGGCGACATGGGCCGTCTCGTCGTCGCCGCCGATCCCACCGGGGCCGTCTTCGGCCTGTGGGAGGCGGGGACGATGCCCGGCTTCGGCGCCACCGGTGAGCCGGGTGCATGGGCGTGGTGCGACCTGCGCACCGATCAGCCCGACGCTGCGCGCGAGTTCTACGGCGCGGTGTTCGGCTGGGAGTACGCGGCCGTCCCGATGGCAGGCGAGGAGTACACGACGTTCACCGTGCGCGTTGGTGCTGCTCCGTCCGGCGGCGTGGGGCCGATGATGGGCCACGACGACGTGCCGCCGCACTGGCTCAACTACTTCGCAGTCGCCGACGTCGACGCGTCCGTCTCCGCAGCGTCCGCGCTGGGCGGCACGGTTCTCGCCCCCGCGTTCGACACCCCGTTCGGGCGCATGGCGCCGATCGCCGACCCGGCAGGGGCCGTCCTCATGGTCATGACCCTGCCGCGCTGAGACACCGGGCCGCCTGCTGAAGCTGTCGCAGTCTCAGCGCGACGTCGTACGACGGTACCGGCGAACCGAGAGCGTCGAGAAGATCGCGATCAGCACAACGCACGACGCGACCGTGTAGAACTGCGGGTGCTGGAGCGGCCAGAAGTCGTCGCCGCCCATGCCCGTCGGATTGCCGAACAGCTCCCGTGTCGCGAGCACTAGGGCCGATATCGGGTTCCACGCCGCTATGTACTGCAGCCAGGTGGGCAGTGACGCCAGCGGCACGAAGGCATTCGACAGGAAGGTCATCGGGAACAGCCAGACCAGGCCCGCGGTGTTCGCCGTCTCCGGGTTGGGCATGTACAGGCCGATCCATGCGCCGATCCACGCGACCGTGTAGGCGAACAGCAGCAGCAGCGCATAGGCGTAGATCGCATCGAGCAGGCCGTTGTTGATCCGCCAGCCGACGAGGAAGCCCGTGAGCGTCAGCACGAAGAGCACGAGGACCTGCCGCGCGGCGTCGGCGAGCGTGCGCCCGATGAGCACGGCGGGCGGTGCCATCGGCAGCGAGCGGAACCGGTCGATCAGTCCCTTGTGCATGTCCTCGGCGAGGCCGACGGTGCTGGAGGCGGCCGCGAAGGCAACCGTCTGCCCGAAGATGCCGGGCATCAGGTACTGCCGGTACGCATCGCTCGCCGTGTCGCCCGGGATGGGGATGGCGCCGCCGAAGACGTACGCGAACAGCAGCACGAAGATGACGGGCTGCACGATCGAGAAGAACAGCAGCTCCGGCACGCGCACGGTCTGGATCAGGTTGCGCCGCGCGACGACCAGCCCGTCGTGGATGGTCCAGCCCCACAGTGGGCGACTCATGGCGACCGGGGTCGCCGTGGTGAGCGTGCTCATGCGTCCTTGCCTCCTCGGCGTCGTCCGCGACGACCCTGCGTTGCAGGTGGCGGTGCCTCATCCTCCGCCGTATGGCCGGTGAGGGTCAGGAACACGTCGTCGAGGGTCGGTCGGCGCAGCTGCAGGTCCGTGACGACGACGTCGCGTGCGTCAAGGGCCCGAATGGCCTCGACGAGCACGGTGGATCCACCCGAGACCGGCGCGGATACCCGCAGGTCGTCGACCTTCGCCTCGCTCCCGCTCACCGCAGCGAGTGCCTCGACCGCGCGAGGGATCGCCTGCGGGTCCGCGACGGTGACCTCGACGCGATCACCGCCGATCTGGTCCTTCAGCTGCTCTGCCGAGCCCTGGGCGATGACGCGCCCGTGGTCGATGACCACGATGTCCTGCGCGAGCTGGTCGGCCTCCTCGAGGTACTGGGTGGTGAGCAGCACCGTCGTCCCGGCCTTCACGAGGTTCTCGATGACGCCCCAGAGGCCGAGGCGCGAGCGGGGATCAAGGCCGGTGGTCGGCTCGTCAAGGAACAGGATCGAGGGCTGGGCGATCAGGCTGGCGGCGAGATCGAGTCGCCGGCGCATGCCACCGGAGTAGGTACGGGCCGGACGGTCGGCTGCCTCGGTGAGGTCAAACCATTCGAGCAGTTCCGCGCTTCGCTCCTTCACGTACTTCGGCGCAAGGTGGTAGAGGTCGCCGAACATGCGCAGGTTCTCGCGGCCAGTCAGGTACTCGTCGATCGCGGCGTACTGGCCGGTGAGGCCGATGGCCCGACGCACCTCGTCGGGCTGGCGCACGACGTCGAAGCCGGCCACCGTGGCCCGACCGGCGGTGGGCTTCAGCAGCGTCGACAGGATGCGCACGGTGGTCGTCTTGCCCGCACCGTTCGGGCCGAGCAGGCCGACGACCTGCCCCCGCGGCACGGTGAGGTCGATGCCGTCGAGCGCCTTCACCTCGCCGAAGTCCTTGACCAGGCCCTCAGCCTGAACCGCGATGTCGTACGTCACGGCGGTGAGCCTACGGTTCGTGCGGAGGTCACTCGACCGGCACCCTGCAGTGGCGCCTACTCCCGCGAGGACAGTCCGTCCGTGATTCGCGACAGGGCGCTCGTGAGCTCGGCTGGGACGACCCACACCTTGTTGGCCTCACCCTGTGCCATCTCCGGCAGCATCTGCAGGTAGCGGTGTGCGAGTTCGTTCGGTCGAGGGTCTGCCCTGCGAAGTCCTTCGTAGATGGTGCTCACGGCCGCCGATTCCGCCTCCGCTGCGATGATCCGAGCCTTCGCCTCGCCCTCTGCACGCAGCACGGCCGCCTGCGCATCAGCCTCAGCTGACAGGACCGCAGCCTGCTTGGATCCCTCCGCGGTGAGGATCGCCGACTGCTTCGCCCCCTCGGCTGTCAGGATGACCGCCCGCCGCTCACGCTCCGCACGCAACTGCTTCTCCATGGCCTCCTGAACGGTGGCCGGAGGGTCGATGGCCTTGAGTTCGACCCGGTTGACACGGATTCCCCACTTGCCGGTCGCCTCATCGAGCACTCCGCGCAATTGGCCATTGATCTGATCACGGGAGGTCAGAGCCTCCTCCAGATCCATGGACCCGATCACATTGCGCAACGTGGTGACGGTCAACTGCTCGATGCCGAGGATGTAGCTGCTGATCTCGTAGGTCGCAGCCTTCGGGTCCGTGACCTGGAAGTAGATGACCGTGTCGATCGAGACCACGAGGTTGTCCTCGGTGATCACCGGCTGCGGCGGGAAGGAGGCGACCTGCTCACGCATGTCGACACGCTGGCGAATGCGATCGATGAGGGGAACGAGGAGATTCAGTCCCGGGCTCAGGGTCCGCTGATATCGACCGAGCCTTTCCACTATCGCGGTGTCGGCCTGCCGAACGATGACGATCGTCCGCGAGAGGACGAGAGACAGTGCAGTGAGGAAGATGATGACGGCGATGCCGGTGATGACTAGGTCCATGGTGAACTCCTGCAGGGGGGCGTGCTCGGCTATAGCGGATCGACCGGATAGACCAGTGCTGTCGCACCGTCGATGCGCGTCACGACGACATCGCTGCCCTCGGCGACTGGCTCGGTGGTGACGTCAGCGTCCAAGCGGGCAGACCAGACCTCTCCGCGCATCCGAATGCGGCCGTCGCGATCGGTGATGGCGCTGATGGCCTCGGCGCGGGTGCCGGGAAGGGCATCGATCCCTGTGCGCGAGTCCCGCGGTGGGCGTCGCAAGTGGCGCAGGGCGATGGGCCGGATGAGCACTATGCCAGCCACGGACACCACGAGGCCGACGAGCGCCTGCACGATCAGGGGCGCTCCAAGAGCGGCCGCGGCAGCAGCTGCCCCCGCTCCGACGGCAATGATGCCGAAGGACAGTCCGACGGTGAAGACCTCGACGCCGAGCGCGACTATGGCAACGATCAGCCAGATCAGCGCCGCGGACATCAGGACCTCCCAACATCAGCGTACGTCCAATTGTCAGGCGCGCCACGTGGAGCGATCGGCATGATCTGCTTGTTTCCCCAACCCAGGAGGCGCCATGCCCCCCGTCGTGCACCACGTCTCGATATCCGTCACCGACTCCGAAGCGAGCGCGCGGTGGTACCAGCTTCTGCTGGGGGAGGCCTCTCTCATCCGGCGTTCTGGGCCCGACTGGGTGCGCGTGCGCATGCAATGGGAGTCGGGGCTGGTGATCGGCGCAACGCAGCACAGTGCCACCGCAGTCGGCGACCGGTTCGACCACACTCGGGTCGGCCTGGACCACCTTGGGCTGGCCTGCTCGGACGAGTCCGAGGTTCGAGCATGGGCCGCTCGGATGGATGAGCTCGGCATCGGCCACGGTCCAGTCGAGGAGGTGGCCTATGGCTGGGCGGTGACGGCCCGCGACCCCGATGGCATCGCGGTCGAGTTCTTCGCTCCGCGTGACTAGCCGATCCGCAGATGCGGAGATATTCTACATTTCATGCCGTACCTGCGGATTGCTGATGCTGCTGGCCTCCTCGGTGTGAGCGATGACACGGTGCGTCGCTGGATCGACGCGGGTCGGCTCGCTCCCGGGCCGGACGACCCAGGGCCCCGCACCGTGGACTCCGCGAGCTTGGCCGCCCTCCTGCGAGACCTGCACCCCCGCGAGGCCGAGGCACCCGTGCACCAGTCCGCGCGCAACCGGTTCGCCGGCATCGTCACGCGGGTCGAACGCGACGGCGTCATGGCGTTGGTGGAGATACAGGCCGGACCCCACCGCGTGGTGTCGCTCATGAGCCGCGAGGCGGCCGACGAGCTTGCGCTCGAGCCCGGCGTACCGGCCGCGGCGACCGTCAAGGCCACCAACGTGGTGATCGACATCGAGGGAACGTGAGGATCGCCCGAACGGTGGTGCTCGTGCCTGTGGCAGCCATGATGGTCGTCTCAGGCTGCAGCGCAGGAACCGACGAGCAGGTCGTGACGATCGCGGCCGCGTCATCGCTCACCGACGCCTTCACCGAGCTCGGCGCGCAGTTCGAGGCCGATGATCCGCGAGTCACGCTCCGGTTCACTTTCGCGGGGAGCAGCACGCTGGCGGAGCAGGTCATGGCCGGAGCACCCATCGACGTGCTCGCGACCGCATCCCCGCAAACGATGGGCATCGCCGTCCAAGCAGGCGACGTCGACCAGCCGGTGGTCTTCGCGACCAATGCGCTGGCGATCGCCGTGCCCATCGGCAATCCCGCCGGCATCACGGGACTCGCCGACCTCGCTGAACCGGACGTGACCGTGGTGGTGTGCGCGGCGCAGGTGCCGTGCGGTGCGGCCGCACGGGCGGCGCTCGCCCGCAGCGGCGTCGCGCTGACCCCGGCGTCACTCGAGCCCGACGTGCGCGCCGTCCTGGCCAAGGTGGTGGCTGACGAGGCCGACGCCGGGCTGGTCTACCGATCTGACATCGTCACCGCGGGCGACACGGTCGAGGGAATCACCATCCCCGACGACGAAAACGCCTCGACCGAGTACCTGATCGCGACGACATCCCGGGGGGGTGACGCGGCCGAGCGATTCGTCGACCTCGTGCTCAGTCCCGCAGGGCAGGCCGTGCTCGCGGACTCCGGGTTTGGGGCGCCGTGACGACGCCCCGTGCGCAGGTGCGTCAGGCGCCCATCCCGCGGATCCTGCTGCCGCTGGCGGTCCTCGCGTTCGCCTTCCTTGCGCTCCCCCTGCTCGGCCTCCTGCTCACCGCGCCGTGGGGGCAGATGACGTCCCTGCTGACGTCGCCGACGGCCCTAGAGGCGCTGCGCCTGTCCATCGCGACGTCGCTCGCAGCTGCCGCGATCACGGTGCTCCTCGGCGTCCCACTCGCCTGGGTGCTCGCCCGTCGCGACTTTCCCGGGCGCACCCTGGTACGCGGTCTCGTCCTGATCCCCCTCGTCCTGCCGCCCGTCGTCGGCGGCGTCACCCTGCTCACGGCATTCGGCCGCCGGGGTCTCGTCGGCCAGTACCTGTACGACTGGTTCGGCATCCAGCTGCCGTTCAGCACCGCGGGCGTCATCATGGCCGAGGCGTTCGTCGCACTGCCGTTCCTGGTGATCACCGTGGAGGGTGCACTGCGCTCGCTCGACGGCATTTACGAGGATGCCGCCCGCACCCTTGGTGCTCGCCCCACCCGGATCCTGCTGCGCGTGACGGCCCCGCTGATCGCGCCATCGCTCATCGCCGGAACCGTGCTCGCTTGGGCGCGCGCCCTCGGCGAGTTCGGCGCAACACTCACCTTCGCCGGGAACTTCCCCGGCGTCACCCAGACGCTTCCTCTGGCGGTGTACTCAGCTCTCGAAGTGAGCCGGGACGAGGCCATCGCACTCAGCGTCATCCTGCTCGCCGTGTCCTTCACCGTGCTCGTCGCGCTGCGTGGTCGCCTGCTGGGAGGTCGCGGATGAGCCTCGATGCGCGCGTTGTGACGAGGATCGGCAACGTCGAAGTCGACGTGGTCATTGCATGCGCCCCAGGGGAGACGGTCGCGCTCCTGGGGCCCAACGGGGCCGGGAAGAGCACAGTGCTGCGTTCCATCGCGGGACTGCACTCGATCACCGCCGGCCACGTGTCCATCGCCGGCGACGTCGTCGACGATCCGTCACGAGACCTGCACGTCCCGCCCGAGCGACGTCGCATCGGCATGGTGTTCCAGGACTACGTGCTCTTCCCGCATATGACGGTGCGGCAGAACGTCGAGTTCGGGCCGCGGAGCACCGGCCGCGATCCGGCACCCGCGGGTCGCTGGCTCGATGCCCTGGGCATCGCCGAACTGGCCGACCGCAGGCCACGCGAGCTGTCGGGCGGGCAGGCGCAGCGCGTTGCCCTAGCCCGGGCCCTGGCGACGGATCCACGCCTGCTGCTGCTCGACGAGCCCCTGGCCGCGCTGGATGCCGCCACGCGCATCGAGGTGCGCGGACGCCTGCACCGGCACCTCGCCGAGTTCGCCCACGGCACCGTGCTCGTCACCCACGATCCCCTCGACGCTCTCGTGCTCGCCGATCGGATCGTCGTCCTGGAGGACGGGCATGTGACTCAGGATGGACCCACCGCCGAGGTCGCCGCACAGCCGCGCACCGACTACCTCGCGGCGCTCTTGGGGGTCACGCTCATCCGCGGGACCGCGCGCGCGGGAATCGTCACCTGCAACACCGGCGGATCGCTCGTCACCAGTGGCACGGCCGTCGAGGGCCCCGTGGTCGTCCTCGTGCGCCCGCAGGCGATCTCCCTGCACCTCGAGCACCCCGAGGGCAGCGCGCGCAACGTGTGGGACACCACAGTCACCACCGTCGACCTGCACGGCGACCAGGTCCGCGTCGGACTGGCCGGGCCGCCCTCGCTGGTGGCGGCCGTCACCCCGGCGGCCATTGCAGACCTGGGCATCGCGCCCGGAGTGCGGATCTGGGCCAGCCTCAAGGCCACCGACGTCGCCGTCCACCCCGCTTGACCGGATTGCTGGAAGGCTGGGGCAATGCCGCAGCCGATCTCCGACCTCGTGCACCCGTCGTGGGCACCAGCACTCAGTCCGCTGCAGGACACCTTCAGCCGGATTGGGGACTTCCTGCGCGAGGAGTCCGCCGCCGGCCGCCCCTGGGCCCCCGCGGGCGCGAACATCCTGCGCGCATTCCAGCAGCCCCTGGACGACGTGCGCGTACTGATCGTCGGCCAGGACCCCTACCCGACCCCCGGCCATGCCGTCGGCCTCAGTTTCTCCGTTGACCCGCAGGTGCGGCCCCTGCCGCGCAGCCTGCAGAACATCGTCCGCGAGCTGACCGACGATCTCGGCGTGCCGTCGCCGACGAACGGGGACCTGACACCCTGGGCCGAGCGTGGCGTGCTGCTCCTCAATCGCGTGCTGACGGTCCAACTGGGCGAGCCCGGCAGTCACCGTCGCCGCGGCTGGGAGGAGATCACCGCGGCCGCGATCGACGCCCTCATGGCCCGGCCGGACGCCCCGCTCGTCGCGATCCTGTGGGGTCGTGATGCGCAGTCCCTCGCGGCGAGCCTGCCTGATGTGCCGATCATCGCATCGGCGCATCCGAGCCCGATGTCGGCCGACCGCGGCTTCTTCGGCTCGCGGCCGTTCAGTCGGGCCAATGCGCTGCTCGAGGAGATCGGCGCCGATCCCATCGACTGGAGCCTCGACTAGCGCGCTCCCCATGAGCAGGCGTCAGGACGCCAACAGAAGGACCACCGCCGCGTACGTGCAGAACAACGGGATGCTCCGCCAGCGCGCTAGGAGGCCGCCACGTGCCGGGATGATCAGGAGCACCAGCAGGATGCTCGCGAGAATCCCCACATCGGCCTCGAACCCGTTGACAGTGATCGGATGGATGACGGCCGCGGTCCCGATGATCAGCAAAGTGTTGAAGATGTTGCTGCCGAGGATCGTGCCGACAGCCACCTCATCATGGCCGCGCAATCGAGCGGCGATCATGGTGGCGAGCTCTGGTGCGGACGTGCCAAGTGCGACAAGCACGGCTCCGACCACAAACCCGTCCCAGCCGAGAAACTGGCTGATCCCGACCGCGGCCGTCACGATGACGCGCCCGGCGACGATCAGGAAGGCGAGGCCGATCACCAGACTGATCAACACCGAGGCACGTGATCGCTGGAGGAGCACGGCGGGGGTCGCATCGCGCACGCGACGTGCAGCAATTGCGCTCTGCACCAGCCAGAGGGTGAAGATGACGAGCAGGAGGACACCGTCAAGTGGACCCAGCTCACCGTCGAGCGCGAGGAGTCCCACGACTACCGGCGCGGCCACCGCAGCCGCGTAGTCGCGGACAACCGTCCCTCGGCCGACCCGGATCGAGGCGAACACAAGCGCGATGCCGAGCACCAGGCCGATATTGACGACGTTGCTGCCCAGGACGTCGCCCAAGGCGATCTCCGGCTGGCCCTCGAGGGCGGAGTTCACCGCGACCGAGAGCTCCGGGGCCGAGGTCGCGAAGGCGGCGACGGTCGCCCCGATGATTCCGGGAGGCACCCGCCACCAGGTGGCGAGGCTGACCAGACCACGGACGAACAACTCCCCGCCGAACCCGGCGAGGACGATGCCGAGCAGCAGTAGGAGGGCCGAAACGGTCACGCGGGAAGCAGGCCCCGACGTTCAAGGTCCTTGTGCACGAGAGCCTCGGAGAAGAACGACGCGAAGGGGATCGTGCCCGCCAGCAGGATCGCGACGGTGCGCACGACGGAGTAGCGGACGCGGAATGCCAGGTCGACCCCCACGATCAGGTACACGACATACAGCCAGCCGTGCAGCATCCACAGCAGCGAGTACAGCCCCGGCTTCGACTCGGTGTTCGCGTAGTCGAGGAAGCCGTAGCCGACGATCAGCCATAAGGTCAGCACCGCGAGCACGACACCGGTGACCCACGCCATGATGCGGTAGCGCAGGAACGCACCGGGCAATCCCTTCACGACCATCCTCCTGGCACCTCGTCGATGCGGGGCGGGTCCGCCCCCGGACGCTGGCACGTCATGCCGGCGACGGCGACCCCGAACCGGGTGGCCGCCACGACTGCCTCGAGGTCGGCCACATCGGCGCGGGTGCGCCCGTGCTGCATCCACCATGCGAGGAACGCGCCGCTGAAGGAGTCGCCAGCCCCGACCGTGTCGACGACGGGAACCTTCGGGACGTCCACGACGACGTCGGCGCCGCCGGAGATGACGTGCACGGCCTGCGCACCGTCGGTGAACAGCACGACCGAGCCGCTAGAGGCAGCAAGGCCTGCTGCCGCCGCCAGAGGATCGGTGCCGGGGAACAGGAATGCGAGGTCGTCGCCGCTGACCTTCACCAGGTCGGCCCGCGCCAGCACCGACCCGAGCGCAGCTGCGAAGACTGCGGATCCCGTCATGACCGACGGGCGGCAGTTGGGGTCGACCATCACGAGTTGATCGTCCGATGCCGCGCCTACAAGCGCAACCGAGGCGTCGGCGAGCGGCTGGAGCACAAGGCCGAGAGTGCCGACATGGACGGCGCGGCAAGCCGGGTCGAGGTGCGCGAGGGCCATCTGCGGCGTGACGGCCGCGGCAGACGTGCCCTCCATCATGAACCGGTATGTCGCAGCACCGTGCTCGTCGATCTGGGCGATCGCCAGCGTTGTCGGCTCCGGCACCTGCGCCCCGAGCCCGAGGGTGACACCATCGGCCGCCAGCAGGCGCATGATGCGGTTGCCGAACGCGTCCGTGGACACACCGCCGAGGAAGGTCGCCGGGATGCCCAGCCTCGCGACGGTGCGCGCGGTGTTCAGCGGCGCCCCGCCCACGATCGACGTCACCTCGCCGTCGGGGTCGACGATGATGTCGACGAGGGCCTCGCCCAGGACGCAGATCACCGGGTCAGGCTAGTCGACCGGCTCCAGGCGCCTGGCCTCGATGCGCAGCCACCGCAGGTACACGAAGACCCCGAAGGCGGCAAAGATCCACCACTGGAAGGCGTAGAAGAAGTTCTGCAGCGGGAACGGCACGTCTCCCGTCTGGATCGTCGGCGGCACCGGCAGGGGGGCCGGCGAGGTCATGGGCTCCTGCTCGACGAGCACCACGAAGCCGGGCGGGACGGGCTCCCCCCAGGCCTGTTCGAGCGAGCCCTGCGAGATCGCCACCACCGAGTCGGCGGTCACGGGGGCGTCGGCGTAGAAGATCTCGCCCGGCTGCAGCACGCCGCGGATGGCGACAGGGCCTGCCGGGACCTGCGCAGCGGCCTCGTCGCCCGGCGCGACCCAGCCCCGCAGCACCGGCACGAGCGACGCGTCCGGCAGGCGCAGGCCAGTGACCACCCAGGCCCCGGGTCGGTCGTCGAGCGCACGGTCGGTCACGAGCACCTGGCGCGTCGCGTCGTACTCACCGCTCGCCGTGACCGGACGCCCCACGGACTGCGCTGGCAGCTCCGGCCCGTCTCCGAGCGCCTCCTGCACTGGGATCGCCTCCGCCGCGGCAGCCCGCTCGGCCGTGAGGATCGCCTGGGTGCGCGACCACTGCCAGGACCCGAGCAGCACCGCAGCGACAATGAGCACGACGAGGCCCGCGGCCACCGCCAGCCAGCGCGGGGTGAGGGCTAGGCGCAGCATCGCCCGAGCCACCGCTAGCCTCCCGGCGGCTGGACGGGAGACGTCGTGCCGTCGGCGTCCGACCCGGTGGCCGGATCCTGCTCCTCCCCACGCGCGACAGCCTCGGCCGTGAGCTCCCGATCACGCGCCTGCTCGGCGGCATCCGGTCCGGACGGCAGGTCGGCGTCGATTCTGCCGATCTGCTTGTTCAGCGACCGCCACAGGAAGAACAGCGCGATGCCCAGCACGAGCACGAACAGCCCGGCGATGGGCAGCGCCCCGCTGATCAGCTGCTGCTGCTTGACCGGGTCCGTGGTCTCGGCGATGACCACCAGTGTCGACGTCATGCGTCGTCCTCCCTCACGCCAGCGAAAAGGTCGTCCTCGGGCAGTGTCGTCGATACCCAGCTGCGTGCCAGCTCGAAGTCCTCGGTGGGCCAGACTCGCCGCTGCATGTCGAGCGGCACCGCGAACCACATCCCCTCGGGATCGATCTGCGTCCGATGCGCGAGCAGTGCGGCGTCGCGCACGTCGAAGAAGTCGACCGCATCGATGCGCGTGGTCACCCGCGAGAAGGTGTCGTCGCGCTCGGACCAGTTGTCGATCCACTCCGCGTAGGGCGACTCGAGCCCCGCGGCCAGCATCGCCTCGTGGAGGGCGAGCACTCGCGACTTGGTGAACTGGTGGTTGTAGTACACCTTCAGGACCTGCCACGGCTCCCCGAGATCGGGGCGGTAGGCCGGGTCGGCTGCCGCATCGATGGCGGCCATCGTGGTCTCGTGCGTTCGGATGTGGTCGGGGTGCGGGTACCCGCCCATCTCGTCGTACGTCGTGACGACCTGCGGACGGAAGCCGCGCAGCAGTTCGACGAGCGGGGGAAGTGTCTGCTCGACGGGCAGGTCCGCGAAGCAGCCTGCGGGCAAGGGCGGCTTGGGATCGCCCTCGGGGAAGCCGGAGTCCTCGAAGCCGAGCCACGCATGCCGGACCCCGAGAGCCTGCACCGCCGCGGCCATCTCGGCCATGCGCACGGCATGCAGGCCGTGGAGGTCGACGTCCCCCTGCGCGGCCGGGTTCAGCACGTCGCCGCGCTCACCCCCCGTGCACGTCACGACCATCACGTCGACACCCTCGGCGAGGTACTTCGCCATCGTGGCCGCACCCTTGCTGGACTCGTCATCGGGATGCGCGTGCACCGCCATCAGGCGCAGGTCACCGGTCACGGGGATAGTCTCCCCTACGTGCCCTCGCCCTTCCGCCGGGACCAACTGTCCCCGGAGATGCGGGCACGCTACGGGTTGGATCGCCGTCCGTTGGGGACGTGGATCGCCTCCGCCGCCGCCATCGTCGTCTTCGTCGGCGCACTCGTCTTCGTCTGGCTCAATGTGCGTGGGAACCCGATCGAGTTCCGGCTCGTCGCGTGGGAGGTGCAGGCACCGGACCACGTGGAGGTGACCATCTCGATCGACCGGCCCGCGGACACCGAGGTCACGTGCGTCATCCGCGCGCAGGATGCCAACCGGATCGACCTCGGCTACGCCACTGTGGCTATCCCGCCGGGGAGTCCCGATGTGCTGCTCGACTACTCGCTGCGCACGCTGGCCCCCGCGTTCACCGTCGAGCTGCTCGGCTGCTCGGTGGAGGGCGTCCCCGGTGTACCGCCGCCGCAGTTCCCACCCGGGGTCGTGCCGCCCGAGCAGCCGTGGGCTGCGGCGTAGCCCTTCGATTCGGCCGGAGCCCGAACCGCGGGTAGCCTCCTGCCCTATGAGCGAGACCGACATCACCTGGCTGACCCAGGAGGCGCACGACCGCCTCGTGGAGGAGCTTGCCGAACGTGAGGGTCCCACTCGCGAGACGATCAAGAACCGCATCGCCGCGGCCCGCGAGGAGGGCGACCTCAAGGAGAACGGCGGCTACCACGCCGCCCGCGAGGAGCAGGGCAAGAACGAGGCCCGCATCCGGCAGCTCAAGCACCTGCTCGAGCACTCGCGTATCGGCGCGCCCGACGCCGCGCACGACGAGGTTGCCGCCGGCAAGGTCGTCACCGTCTTCTTCGCCGCGTGGGACGAGGAGGAGACCTTCCTGCTCGGCTCGCGCGAGGAGGCCGCGCACGCCTCCATCGAGGTCTACTCGCCCACCTCTCCCCTCGGAGCGGCCGTGAACGGCGCGAAGGTGGGCGACACCGTCAGCTACACCCTCGCCAACGGCAAGGAGATGACCGTCGAGATCCGCAAGGTCGAGCCCTACGGGGGCTGACGGAGCCCCGCACCCGATCAGGCTTCGAGCAGTTGCGCCTGCGCTCCCAACTCCCGGGCGAGCATCGCGGCCCGCCCATCGAAGGTGACCAGCAC
>Ga0129336_10001063_pt1 | contig 16358 bp, 23 predicted proteins | sample CPB6_02_DNA_FD_96878 | JGI IMG/M metagenome (GOLD analysis project Ga0129336, IMG submission 96878) | Freshwater to marine salinity gradient microbial communities from Chesapeake Bay, USA - CPBay_Sum_0.6_0.2_DNA | ecosystem: Environmental > Aquatic > Marine > Coastal | place: USA: Chesapeake...
GGTTTTTCAATAATCACCCGACTGGTTCTTGGGTCATCAACGAAACCAGTTGATTTCAAACTGAGAACTGCATCACCATACCTCTCAGGTGGAACTGAAAGAAAAAATGTCACATCCTCACCGGGATCTAATTTCTTTAGACTTTCCGAATCAGACAAATCACAAACAACATAGTCCAAACGATTAACGAAATCTTCTGAATAAGAACCAAGTGTGTGCAACCAACTCTGCTTACTATGTTGTGTTCTGGAAGCCCCAGTAATCACAAAATCTTCAGGAAGCAAACCCTTCTTATGCAGTTCATAGAGTGCAGGAATGAGTTTCCTGCGGCACAAATCTCCTGTTGCGCCAAAGATGACTATATTTTTCATTCACCCTTACTCTTAAGAACTTCCTCCCAATCCCTTTGGAATAACTCCAATCCTTTTTCAGTCATAATATTCTTATACATCGACCAAAATACAATTGGAGGAATTGTAACCACATCTGCACCATTAAGAGCAGATTGTTCTACCTGCCTTACATCACGAAGAGATGCTGCAAGAATCTGTGTGGTTGTACCTGAACGGTCAAAGACCTTACGAATATTTTTAATCAACTCAATACCATCAATTGAGTTATCCATCCATCTCCCAACGAATGGTGAAATATAAGTTGCTCCTGCTTTTGATGCAAGAATTGCCTGTGCGACTGAGAACACTAAAGTCACGTTGGTTTTAATTCCTAACTTGGAAAGAAATTTACACGCCTTCAGTCCTTCTACAGTACAAGGAACTTTGATAGTAACACTTGGGGCAATTGTATAATATCTTTCTGCCTGTGAGAGCATTTCTTCAAATGTATCTGCAACGACTTCTGCTGAAATGCTTTCTAACTCTGGGAATATTGTTGCGATTTCTGTAATAACTTCTTGAAGTTGTCTACCACTTTTGAGAATTAATGATGGATTCGTAGTGACACCATCCAATAATCCTGTGTTGTATGCTGGTCCAATAAGTGAAACATCTGCTGTATCTAAAAAGATCTTCATATAAAAAGAAAGAACTCCTTAGTAATTATAAGGAGTTGTTTTTCAGTTGTCACAGTTTTGTTATGAATCGAACATATTATCCCCAATACATCATCGAAAGAGTGAATACAACGAAAATAATGATTGTAAACATCATAATACCCATACCAGCCCAGAAGACCCAGGGTTCCATAGGTTTGTGTTGATTATTATGAGACATAAAAAAGAGGGTTGTTATACCCTCTTAATTATATCACTTATTCAGTTGTTATCAACCAATTGCAGGTGCGGTGAGTGCCACAGGAGTGGTGTCAGCAGCAGCAAGATCAAGTGGGAAGTTGTGAGCATTACGCTCATGCATAACTTCAAAACCAAGGTTAGCACGGTTCAGAATATCTGCCCAAGTGTTAACCACACGACCCTGACTATCAATCAGAGATTGGTTGAAATTAAATCCGTTCAGGTTGAATGCCATGGTGCTAACACCTAGAGCAGCAAACCAGATACCCACAACAGGCCAGGCAGCAAGGAAGAAGTGCAGTGAACGTGAGTTATTAAAGGAAGCATATTGGAAAATAAGGCGACCGAAATAACCGTGTGCAGCTACGATGTTATATGTTTCTTCTTCTTGTCCGAACTTGTATCCATAGTTCTGAGACTCATTTTCTGTCGTCTCACGTACAAGACTAGAGGTGACAAGAGATCCGTGCATAGCAGAGAAAAGAGAACCACCGAAGACCCCAGCAACTCCCAGCATATGGAAGGGATGCATAAGAATGTTATGTTCCGCCTGGAATACAAGCATGTAATTAAAAGTTCCTGAAATCCCAAGAGGCATACCGTCAGAGAAGGATCCTTGACCGAAGGGATAAACAAGGAAAACAGCAGTAGCAGCGGCAACAGGGGCTGAGTAAGCGACACAAATCCAAGGACGCATACCCAGTCGGTAAGAAAGTTCCCATTCACGACCCATATAGGAGAATACACCAATCAGGAAGTGGAAGACTACCAGTTGGTAAGGACCACCATTATATAGCCACTCATCCAGAGAAGCAGCTTCCCAGATAGGATAGAAGTGAAGACCGATAGCGTTGCTTGAAGGAACTACAGCACCAGAAATGATGTTGTTTCCGTACATAAGAGAACCAGCAACTGGTTCACGGATGCCATCAATGTCTACAGGAGGTGCAGCAATGAAAGCGACGATGAAACAAATCGTTGCGGCAAGCAACGTTGGAATCATCAGAGTACCGAACCAACCAACATAGAGGCGGTTGTTCGTTGAAGTAATCCAATCGCAGAATTGATCCCAAGTATTAAGTTGTCGTTGTTGTGAAATTGTAGCAGTCATTTTTAAGAGAGTTAGATAAAAGTTCGGGGGGACGAACCGTTACGAGTATACCCCCACAGCACCCTCCACTGTGGGTATGAGAGACTGTGTTTAACCTCCCCATAGGTCTCGGTTAGGAAGAGGACAAGAATTAAGAATCGTTACATTTCTTAACCCGTTGTTGTATTTATCATAACAGTTCTTTACGGACCCGTCAAGCCCCCATCAAATAGAAGTTACAAGCAAACTCATATCAGTAACTAAAATCCCACAATCAGTTCCTTTATTACGAATATAAAGTTCTACGTAATCACCTTGTTCGTGGTCATGAATATCTGTCAAATGAACAGTATAATATTGTCCATATGTAGTGTTCTTAACTAACGTAGCAGAAGACTTAAGAATCGTACCTATACCCACAGATTCATCATAATCAAAAATTCCAACCTCTACATCAAAATCAATAAATGGTCCAGAAGCAGGAACATCTTGAGTAAAAGTAACTGTTGCTTGAGATAAAAACTTTCGGTCAATAGCAACATCATAAGTTACTCTATTGTCTGTTGCAATAAATTTAGAATTAATCGAACCATCCGTTGTCGTTATTCCTGCGATTTTTGTCCAGGTGTCCGTTGACCCAACAGATGTTACTGTAGAATTATTAGACATATAAAACTGACCAGAAGGGAATGTGTTTTGTATACCACGATTTCCCTCATAAAAACTATCTCTATTGTTTATATTTGTGTGAGTACTTACACCAAGTTTTGTTCCTGGTCCAGAAAAATTGCATGTTTGTAGAATAAAACTTTCTGGTTGTGAGAATGCAACTCCATCCTGAACAGTAATTCCAGTATATCCAGGAGGAACAATAAATGAACAAACTGTAACACGAATACGACGGGTACAAATAAAAGTACTTGGGAAATTAAGAATAGACTTACCAGAAGGATTTCCTGGAGGAAAATCACCACTAAACAAACACTGATTAAATCCTACTGTTCCGGTTGTTCCATCAAAAGTTAAATCTTGACTGTCTAAAAATGCACCATCAAGCATAATAAAATTATTATAACTTGAAATAATTCCTACCTTTGCACAGTTTGTAAAGTTTACACCAAACCAATCAAGTGCTTGTGTGCCGTATCCTGTTGCATCAAGATTAATTGCATACGGTGCTTCAAGTGTAATATTCCTCAGTGGAAGAGAATAGTTACTACTCAGCAGTGCTACTGTAGTACTAATACCTGTAGATTTAATACGACAGTTTTCAGAAGAACCACCAAGAATTGTGGTGTTCTGTCCTGCAACTAATCTATCTCCCTCCAAATCTAAAGTTGTAGTAAAGAAATATGTATAGTTATCTTTGAGATTAATAACACCATTCACTGCTGGTGGTAAATCATTTTTAGTTCCAACAAAAATAAAGTTTCTAATATCATCAAGATACTTAAACTGAGTTTCACCACCTCCACCAACTGTTGCCATCTGCTCCAGAATACGATTAGTGAACAGACGATAATGGTCACTAAGTTGTTGAAAGGTTACATACTTCTGGTCAAATGGCGTAAGTGGGTCACTATTCTTTATGTTTGGAGGTTCATTTAATAAACCTTCAGACAATTGATTTTTTGGTTGTGGAATCGGAGTATTCTTCAGTTTCTGACGAAGTTCATAAACTTCATCGTGCTGATTTACAACTAAGTTTTGCAGAAACTCAATATTTTCAGTTAGTTCTTTTGTTTGTTCCTTTAACTTATCAACTTCAGTTTTCTTTTGCTCTGCATCATACTCCTCAAACGTTCTTTTTTTAGTCGAAGAACGTTTAGGAGTTTCTGGTTTTTCTCTGAGATGATGTAAAATTTTAGAATATCTATTCATTCTTATACTATTTTTTAGTATTTATTTTACTTGATATTTAAAACAAAGTCTACCAAGTATGAATAATAACCAATCCAGGACCACCAGCACCTCCACCACCACCAGTAGCACCAGCGCCACCACCAGATCCACCACAACCATGTCCACCACGTCTTCCATTACCTCCATCATCATCATTATTACTTCCTGCACCACCACCAGAAGCACCCAAAGATAGTAATGGTTGATAAATATCATATCCACTTCGTCCAGGTTGTCCTGGAGAACCTGCTGCTCCTGCTGCCAACGTAGAAAAATAAACATAAGATGCTTGAGTTGGTGCAGTTACGGCTCCACCATCATTCGCACCACCACCGCCGCCAGCGCCACCAGAAAGTAAAAGACCTGTTGTTGGATAAGTTATACTGCCACCATTACCACCGCCAGCATTACCACCTGCACCTCCAACTTGACCTGCAAGAGCAGTAAAGTTTCCAAGTCCAGCAATCAGCATATTAGTGATTGTAGCAGCAGCAACGGCAGCAGGAGCAGTAGATGTTGTTGCATCAGTAGGTTGAACAGTAGATACAGTTCCTCCATTTGCATAACAGACCGTATATATACCAGTTAATGCAGTATAAGGAGCAATAGTAACATAAGAACCTTGACCCACAGTGCCAAGTCCTCCTGGGTTTCCTGGTGCCCCACCTGCTCCTGGAGCACCAGCAGAAACATAAAGAATATTTGGTAAAAAGATTGCAGGGATTTGAAGTGTAGTAAATCCTCCAGAACTTCCTCCGGCACCACCACCTCTCTGACCATTGTTAGTATTTGATACTCCACCTCCACCACCTCCACCCGCACCAATGCAGGTGATTTGAATCATATTCGCACTTCTTGGTTTTTCCCAAGTTTTCCAACTACCACCAAGAGTAGCAGAATCACCCAAAAAATAATCAAGAGTTCCTGTTTGTGGTTTTGGTAAATGATTTAAATCTAACATAACTCACCAAGAATGAATAATGACTAGTCCAGCACCACCTCTACCACCACCACCAGAACCACCAGTAGTACCACCAGCACCACCTCCGCCTCCACCAGAACCAAATCCACCAGTTCCACCAGTACCACCTAGTCCAGTACCAGTAGCAGCTCCTCCACCAGCACCACCAGTAGAAAGTAATGGTTGATATATTTCTCTTCCTTGGTCACCATTTCCACCAGTAGCTCCGTTTGCACCACCAGTACTATTTGGATATATTGCAAAAGATGCTGTTTGAATGGCAGCATTTACTGTTCCACCAGAACCAGTAGCACCTCCACCACCACCAGCACCACCAGAAAGCAAAAGTCCACTAATATTATTAGTTGGGCTTGTGGACCCTGGACCTGGCACAGAAACTCCAGCACCACCAGCTTGGTTTCCTCCAGCACCACCAGCAATTCCTCCAAGAGGAGTAAATAATCCAAGACCAGAGATTAAAGTGTTTGCTGCAGTTGCAGCACCACCAGCAGCACCAGCGGCACCAACACCACCAGCAGTACCTACAGCACCAAGACCACCACCGTTCGCATAACAAACCGTGTAAATACCTGTCAGTGCAGTATAAGGAGCAATGGTAACATAAGAACCAAATCCTGCAAGAGCAGCAGTTCCAGTAATACCACCTCTACCACCAGAACCAGCAGAAACATAAAGTCTATCTGGGAGATAGATTGCAGGAATAAGAACTGATGTATATCCACCAGAACCTCCTCCTCCACCACCACCTCTTGCGTTTGTAGTGTTACTTGCAAATCCAGCACCACCACCGCCACCACCACCAATGGTAGTGATTCTTATCATATTAATACCTCTTGGTTTTTCCCAGACTTCCCAAGAACCTCCTAAGGAAGCAGATTTGCCAATATAAGTATCAACATAACCATTTTGTGGTTTTGGTAAATGTAATAAGTCAAGCATTATACTTCCTCAGGAATATACCAAGATTCATATTGAGTAAGTTCATTTCCATTCTCATCAGTAAACAATACAATCTCATTGTTTTCATTAATATGAATAAAACCAGTTGCAAGTGGTCCGTGAGTAAAGTTGATTTTTACAATCCTATTCATCAGTAGTCTCCTCCAAATGTAGATGCAACCCAAACAGAGTTAGCACCAGCAACAGCACTTACACCCACTAAAAGATAATATCCACTAGGGATTGCAAAGTTAAGCGGAACATCAATAGGATATGTTGCACCAGTAAGAGTGGTCACAACGTTAGGTGTTTGTGCTGCTGCAGTAACTTCTTGAATTAAAAACGTATTAGAAGACGTAGTAGAACCTGTATTTACGGTAGATAGGTAAACTCTCAAAACTGCTGCAGTAGACGCAGTGTTTGCCGTGGCACCCGTTAATGTAAATCTAACTTTTTGTAAATAACTTCCACTTGCTCCAGCACTAAAAGCAAGGAAAATATCAGTTCCAACGGTTCCATTACCTTGTGAGTTGTTCTGTGCTGCAGTTATTCTTGTAAAATTAACGTCAGGTGTTCCTGTAAAAATTGGCGCAGTATTTAATGTAGTAAGTGCCATTATTTAATTTCCTCCAAATTTATTTTTTATATATTAAGGCATTGCCATGCCGTATGAAAGTGTTAATATAGAACCGTTTAGTGTACTGATTGAAGAGCCATCAAGATATGTAGACGTTGTAATTCCAGTAATTCTACCATTACCAAAAACAGTAAGATTTGATGTTGCAGTAAGGGTATTAATTCCAACTCTACCAAACTGGTCAACAATAAAAGGTGTAGTTCCTCCTGCCTGGTCATCAACTCTTATTGCATTTCCTACACCATCCTGAGTTATTCTAACAAGGTCGGTAGTTGAAGACCCAGTGAATAATCCAACATTAGTAGAAGAGGAAATTGCTTTAACTTCTAATGTTACAGTTGGATTTGTTGTACCTATACCAACATTTTTAGTTGTATGAATACCAGCAGCAGTTTCAACCCAATAATTTGTCCCTCCACCTCCACCAGAGGCAGTAGAGTTAATTGTAACTGCACCAGTTCCACCTACAGGACTTATTGTAACGTTAGTTCCTGCTACAATTTGAGTTACAATACCAGAAAGATTTATTCCCGAACCATAAAAAGATACAGCACTCACAATACCTGTAGTACCATAAACACTAACTCCAGTACCAACCTGTAAAGTTGCCTGTGGATTTGTGGTTCCTATTCCAACATTAGAGAGTGTATGAATACCTACTGCAGTTTGTGTCCAATAGTTTGTTCCAGAACCACCAGTTGAAAAGTTAGCAACTTCAACTACGCTAGCACCATCACGAACAAATATTTTTTTATCTACTGTGTTTACAGCTAATTCACCATCAGCAAGTTGTCCTGTTGTAGGAACTGATGATGCAGTATTAGACCTTTTTGGCTTAAAAATATTAGACATTGCAAATCACACGTAGGTATTAATTGTAATCAACAACAGTATCAGTTTCAACAGAAGATTTTTTAGATCTAGTAGAAGATTTTTGAAGTTTTTCGTTCTCTTTTTCTAATTGAATTATTCTCTCTTTTAAACTCATAATAAGTGTCGCAGAGGCATTGAGTCTTGCCTCTGCAGTAATCAACTGAGTTAAAAGTTCTCCAGATTTTGTTTGGTATGCTTTTAAAACATCACCATATTCAAGACTAATTTCAGATGACATTATCAATAAGAACCTCCATCAAATACAAGATTAACTGCTTCGTTTGCACTATTTATTGCTAAATCTCCGGCAGTAAATCCACCAAGGTATAGTCCATCAGCAACTAAAGGAGCAAAAGTTGTAATACTAATTTGAGGATCAGCGTCTGTTGTTCCAGTATCATTTGTAATACTTATTGCGGACGCAATACCAATATACTGATTGTCTACCCAGAAAATACCAGACTTCTTAGCAGTTCCATCACCATAGTTAAATGCAACACCCAAATCCCAAGTTGTATTCGCGTCAGTTGCACCAGCAACTAGTCCAAGTTCAATTAGACGATCTTCAACTTTTACAGTCTCTGTTTCAAAAGTAACAGCAGTTCCTACAACTCTGAGGTTACCATTAACAGTAAGATCATTAGTGATAGAAACACTATTAGGAAGACCAATGGTAACAGTTCCATTAGTTCTAGAAACCTCTACTTCATTTGTAGTTCCATTAATAGTTAAAACAGCACCATTAGCACTGTCAGCAAGAACTACATTACCAGTAGTAACAGTAAAATCTCCAGAATCAAAAGAAGCAATACCTTTGTTTGCTGAAGTTGCATCTTCACCAGCAACAGTAATGGTTGAACCTGCATGAGTTACATCAATACCCTCACCACCAAGTAGTGAGAATGAGTGATTAGATGGTGTCAAAGCACCGGAGTCCGTTGTTACCGTATTAACAAAAGTAGAACCAAGAGCAACAGCACCTGAAGTTACTACAAAGTCACCAGTATCAAATGAAGCAACACCTTTAACTGATGCAGTAGCATCAGCAACACTAAAATCTAACTTACCAGCACCACCAGCATTATCTGTATATGTAACTGCAATATTTGTTTCTGTATTGCCAGTGACCATTGCACCAACAATATCTTCAATTCTTTCTGCATTTACAGTAACAGCACCAGAAGTTACTGTAAAATCAGTGGCATCAAAAGAAGCAATACCCTTAACAGAAGAAGTTGCAGTTACAACTCCAACTTGATATGTGTCTAAGAAATAAAAATCAGTAGATTTAAAAGAAGCAATACCAGCATTGGTTGCTGATGCTGCTTCTGCAGAAATAGTTAAGTTATCTGTTGCAGAAACTACCGCATCAATACCTTCACCAGATATAATATTAAGAGTATTTCCACTATCAAGTGCTTGTGAAGTTGACCCATCACTAATAGTCCATCCAGTATAACCAGATGTTTGGTTTACCCAAGCAAGATTTCCTGAGCCATCAGTCTTTAAAACTTGTCCGGCACTTCCGGCACTATCAGGAAGTCTTAAAGTATAATTAGATGCAAGAGTTGCTGACGCCGCAATTGCAACATAATTTGTTCCATTATCAGTGTCTTCATAAAGTCTGATTGAACCAGAATCTGCAGAAGATGCTCTATAAAGCATCTCCAATACAGAAGAATAAGAAGCAGCACTAGCAATGGAACTTCCAACTCCAGAACCGGTACCGCCAGTGTCACCCACATAAAGGATTTTTCCAGTTTGGTCAAATATCGGTTCACCAGCATAAAATATATTACCAGGAGCACCAGAACCTCTTTTAAGTTGAAGTCTATTTGCCATCTTTTTTTTAGTATAGTCCTATAATTTATTTATGTTTAGTATTCACCGTAATCATCAATATCTGGAGATGGATTAAAATCATTATTAATACCAAAATAAGTTTTTGGATCGACAAATTTAAATCCAGGAATTCCTGGATCATAAACCATAAGATAATCTGTAGAGATACCTGTTAGATTCGAAGTATCAACATCGGTAATTGCTGACAGTGGTATTGAAACATTTATTGAAGCAACACCAGATGCAAACGTAACATCTAGATCATTACCAAAATCAATTGTAGTTGCAGTTCCAACAAAAGAATTATTATCCTTAATTCCTATTCCAGTTCCAGTAGCAACTATACCAGTTAATCCAGAACCATCTCCATGAAAAGAAGATGCTGTAATAATACCAGTAGTATTAATACTAGTATCAGTTCCTATTCCAGCAGAATAGCTTGTCCCAATAAACTTTCCTACGGAAGAGTCATATTGAAGAACATAACCATTTGTTTTAGCAGTATTCCTATCAACATCATCTAGAAACTCAAGTCTAGTTTCTCCACCACCACCAATTGATGCAAGTTGTTGTTGAATACGGTTAATGAATAATTTATAATGTTGCTGAAGTTGATCTAAAGTAACAAAATTTTGATCAAGAGGAGTTAATGGATCTTTGTTTTCAATAGTTGGAGGTTCTGCAAGATCCTCCTGCAAGATTGTCTTATCATTAAATTTATCAAAAACTTCTTCAAGGTAATTAATTTTTTCTAAAAGTTTTTTATTCTTTTCTTCAAAAGAAGAATATAATGATTTAACTTTATCAAAGTAAATATCTTCATTTGGAATTTTTATAGAAGATAATTTGTCATGAAGTTCTTTGATCTCACCATTTAAAGATGAAATATCCTTATCATAATACTTAACTTCAGGAACTGTAGGAATTGAATTTTTTACATTATCAATTTCATTCTTAAGAGTTTCTACATCTTCATCATAATACTTAACCTCAGGAACTGTAGGAATTGAATTTTTTACATTATCAATTTCATTCTTAAGAGTTTCTACATCTTCATCATAATACTTAACATCAGGGACAACAGGAATAGATTCTTGTATCTCAGATAATCTATTTTCAATTAAGGAAATCTGCTCATCATAATATTTGATCTCAGGGACAACAGGAATAGATTCTTGTATCTCAGATAATCTATTTTCAATTAAGGAAATCTGCTCATCATAATATTTGATCTCAGGAAGTTCTGGTATTTCTTCGCGTACTTGTTCTATTGCATCAAGAATAGAATTTAATTCATCATCATAATACTTAACTTCAGGAACTGTAGGAATATTATTGCGAATACCTTCTATAATATTCTTCAATTCATCCAATTCATCATCATAAAATACCTGTTCAGGTACTATGGGAATTTCAGATTTAACTTCATCAATCTTATCCTTCAGGAAAGAAATATTTTTATATAACTCAGACGGATCAAATACTTCTGGAATTGGAATAGAATTTTCAATTCTTATTAAGTCAGAACGAAGTAAATTAATATCACCAGAATAATCTTTTGGTTTGGGAAGATTATCAATTTTTTCTTTTAAAGAATTTACATAATCTATAATTTCACTAAGATCTACTTCCTCGGGAATAGAATTTTCAATCTCAAATAATTTACTTTTTAATTCATCAATCTGTTCTTTGTAGGGATCAACTTCAACAGTTTCAATTATTTGTTCGACAAATTCATTTTCGTCTTCAATAATTTCTTCAACTACATTATCATTGAAAAAATATTTTGGGGGTAATATCTTTTTTGTTAATGACTTATTACTTTCTTCAATTTTTTGATGCCGCAATTCCAATTCAAGAAGAGCTTGCAATCTCTTTTGCTCGAATAATTCTTTTGGAGATTGTAGACTTTTATTGCTCGTATTCATTAAATAGTCAAAATATACGATTTCTTGGAGTTATACTATTTATTCTACAGCAAAATAAATGTAAAAGCAAACTATTAGATAAATAAGTTTAGTGTTTACTCACAATAAGAACAATGAAAAGATTAGCTTTCCTCTTTTCGTTATTCTTAGTTACTCCTGTAAGTGCATCTGAAATTACATCAAGAATTACTGATTCCGTTCAATTATCAGTTCAGGGTGCTGCGGTACAATCAACAAGAATCGGCGCTTCATATTCAGCATCAGGTACAAACATTCAAGCAACTTCATTTGGTGGTGTGTCTGGTGCTGGATCTTATGATATCAATACAGCAGGCCAAGCATTTACTTTCTCGGAAAGTTTCAATGCTGCTGATACCCCTGTCACCACCCAATCGGTTAGTGCTGGAGTTATTGCTTCCCCCAACCTCTATGGAGATAGTGTTACTCAATTAGCAGGAGACAAAGGGACTCTTGCTGGTACTCTATCACCAACTGGTGTTCCTACTGTAACTGCTGGTGGTGCTGGCACTATTGCAACAGGTCAAAGAACCATTGAATTAAGCGTATTCAAATGAAACATTTAACTCCCGCTCTGCTATTAGCAGCGGGAGTCATTTGTACTCCTGCAATGGCTAATACCGTTGTGCCTAATTTTACCAGAGGCACCATTACAGCGACGACAGAATCAACATCTAAGGTAATGGAAACTATTCGCCAAGTTGAATACACAACTGGCACATCATATACTGTGACTGGAACTAATATTAATATTCCTGGCACTCCAAAACAAGGAGCAAGTTATTCTGTTATGACTCAAGGTGCTCCATTCCAGTTTAGTGAAACTTATCTAGGTCCTGGAGTGGCTAAAGAAACATGGATAGATCGAACCACAGAAACTCAATCTACTACAAACTCAGTATCTGTCTTTACTCAATAGGAGTCATTACCAGTGGGACGACATATGCTCAATCTGCTCCTAGTAACACTAATATTGCAGGTCCTTCTGCTAGTGCCACTGGGAATGTTACTAATCAAGCAGTTCAAGTATTACAGGGACCGTATGCAATCAATACATACGGGAATGGAGTTAGTTGTCAAGGACCGACAATGAGTATTTCCCCATTTGCTATGGGAAATCTAAATGGAAGCAAAGATCCAGAAGCTTTTCAATCACACACAGGAAATGCTGGACTCTCAATTGGTTTTAACTTTCCTCTTGATGGAAGTCTTACTGAACTTTGTAAATCAAGAGCAAGAGTTGAAATAGCAAGGCAACAAGCAGAAGCAGATAAAGCTAGACTTGATTTTGAATTAGTCAGACTACTAAAGTGTGGAGAAGCAATTAAAGCAGGTATATCATTTCATCCAGAATCACCATACGCAAAAATATGCTCAGATGTTGTTGTGAGATATCCAAAAATTGCGGATGTTGTAAATGGAACGAATAAACCGGATTGAGTCAGGTTATGTGCCAATAATCGGAAATAATCCGATCAGAGTACCTAATACAAACATCAATCGCATACCTAGTCCATCTATAATTTCAACTATAGATGGACCAACTATTCGTAATGTAGAAACACCTGTTGTACGTGGTTTAGAAGTTCCAGTTATTGATATACCAAATACTGGAATTAAATATCCAATTATTGATGTTCCAACTCAAGCAGAGTTTGATGCTGCAGTAAATGCAGAGAGACAAAAACAGGCACAAGAACAACTGGAAAAAACAAGGGGTTTGCCAGATACTACCCCTCCACCTCAACTGCCTCAGACTGTCCAAATTCCCCCTGCTCAACCATCTACACTCTCACCAGTTGTAGAAGTTCCCACAAATAAACCACAATCTACTTTTACTATCGGTGGAATCGATATTAATTTACCTGATCCTTCTCTTGTTGCTACAGCTGGTGCTGTCGCAGTAGTCACAACTGCTGCGACAATTGCATCTACAACTGTACTTAATGCATTAAAAAATGCTGCTGAACCAATTATTAAAGAAGCAACAAAGAATAAGTTTAAAATTAAAATCAAACAGGTCAAGCCAGTCCTTCACTATGTTCTAGCAGAAGAAGGGCATATTGATATATTTAAATACTCTGCAGATGGAACTCGTCTCATAGAGCAAGTTTCAAACGTAGAACAATACATTCGCGACCAAGTTGAAATCAATGCTCTCTATGAAATTGACAACAAAATTATTATTGATGATGTTATAAAAGACAAGTTCACAAAAGAAGGAAAAGAAAGATTTAAATCTCTCTTTGCCCCTGCTAGAAAAATTGCTAAGAAATTATCAGCAAAACTATCAATTTAAAAATCAAAATTTGAAACAACCCATGTAATAATTGCTGCTGGTATATAAGCAAGTATATTGTATAGCGAGTCTAAAATAAAATTGTTAAATTTAGATTCTTTTTTCTTTTGTTGAATTTCTTCTTCAGTTGCTTGATTTACTGGTGTTTGCATTTCTTTTCTCCAATAAAAGGGCGAAATCTTTCTTCTTAGTTCCGCCATCATATTCCCAAGCATATCCATCATCAATCATTTGTTGATTGACAGACTTCTTTTTATTGACTGCGGAAACTTCTTTGTCTCCAATAAACAAATGTCCCAGAATTCTACCATACTTTTCGGTGGAATCTGGGAGTTCTGTTTTAACAATAATATCTTCTTGACCTTCTAACTTTTTTTTAAGCCATTCTTTAACTTCAAGTCCAAGTTTCTTTTCATTTGCATCTGTAGTGCGTGACTCAGGAGTATCAACCCCAGCAAGGCGAATTCGCTTAGTGAGAGAAATATCAAAACCCAAATCAATAGCAGCATCTATTGTATCTCCGTCTACAACCTTAAGCACAGATTTAATTCTGTAAATATATGGGTCCTTATCCATCAGAATGGCAACTTAAACTTCTCATTATTTAGTTTAGGAACAGGTAAATTCTCAAACACTTTATTAACTTGCTTCTCAACAACCTTATCAACAAACTGCTCTGGGTTATTAAGAATTGCTTCTGCCTTTTTATAAGTCACATATGCACCATAACAAAGTGCTCCACTAATGAGAAGACTTGTCGTCGATAGAATGATCGCAATGTTTTTCATCTTTCATTTCCTCATTTGCTAATCTTAATATGTAGTAGATTACATATAACGTAAAAATAAGACCACATCCTAATATTGTAATAACTCCCCAAGGTAATTCCATCAATACTTACCTTCCGTACAATATTCTACCTTTTTATTTGGATAATATGGATATTTACCTCCTTGTGGTTTCATCCATCCACATCCAATCAACCAATCCATTGTCATTGGTGTAGGTCTAATTTGATCCCACAGAGGTCCTTTCGCACACATCTCCAACTTTTCTGCAGTAACATTTGATTGCTCTTCTGCCCAGTTAGCATCTGCTTCCCAAGGAATTGCACGACTTTGCATCATTGATTCATAAGTTAATCTAGTCTGCTTCATTACCCAAGCAGGAATCTCCGAATCCTGATGAACTTGTGCCATAAAAGATGTTTGCAATCCACCACCCATACAATCTTGAACGACGTGCCATCCTTCATGTCTCATTGTTCCTAGAAACTCTCTAGGATCTTTAAGAAGTTGTTCGTTTACAAAGAAACGATTGTAGTTTGGTTTATATAATCCTACTGTTCTTGGAGTAAAGTATCTTTCTGGTGCAACATATACAGGAACATTTACACCATCAAGAGCAGTAATAATTCTTTTTAGTTCTTCTCTGAATGGATCAAAGTCAGAATCTTTTAGTAGTTCAGAATCTACTGTGAGTTTTTCAACTCCTTCAGTACATTCTAAGAGGATCATACAACCCATTGCCTCTGCACTATAAGGTCTTACTGTTGGTTGTTTTGATTCTAATGATGATGCTATAGCAGGAAATGCTAAAGACAAGATTAAACTAGATGCGGTGAGTAACTTTTTCATTCGTTCCACCAACCTTCTTCTTTATGTATCCAGACTTTCAAATCTTTTACATACTTTCTCAAGATCTGGGCTTGTTCTTCATGCCAAAAATCACCCGTCTCCATGTAGAGACGGGTGTGATTATCTATTGCTTGGAGTATTTTATGGATGGGAGCATTCCAACACTCCCTTTTAGGGGTGTTCCATTCTCTTGGCACGGCATTACTAGCGAATGAACTTCATTATATCTAAGATAGTCAATTTTACAACTATCAGGACCAATCTCCACATATCCAACAATCATAAAAGCAATCAATTCCATCACTTTTTCTTTCCACCATTCTTTGCTTTTTTGGCATTAGCATTTCCCGAGTTCTGCTTTTTATTATTAGCAGAACCTGCTCCACCTTTTTTACTTTTATTTGCTGACTTTGCCATCATGCCCCTGTGCGTGGTTGTACTTGACCCTCTAGAACTTCAACTCTCTCCTCAAGAGATGGTTCTGTTGCAGTAACCTCTGTTGCTATAATCTCAGATGGTGCTTCTACAACTTCTTCTCTTTTTAGTTCATCTTTTTTGTCATCATCATCTCCACCTTTCTTCATAGTATTAATACCAAATGTGGCAGCAGATGCTGTGAAAACAGTAGCAATAAAAGTTGGGTCCATCTTGGCAAGAAGACCTGCATAACTTGCAGTCAAAAGAGCAGCAGACCAACTAAGAATAGCGACACGAATAATAGTACTCATACACTTTGTTTTTTTGTCGTTGTTCATTTTAGTTTGAGTGTAAGGTTAACCTTTTGTCCAAGTTTCACCTTCAGCCTTTCTTCTACGAGCAAGTCCTGCTTCTACATTTGAACCAGGATTTCTGTAAAGAAATAGCGCATCGGGAACTAAATCCCACTCTTTATTCTTCAAGCGTTTAGTAATAGTATTAAAGTTATCGCCACCGTAAAAACCGGCACCAAGATTATAAGCAAA
>Ga0129336_10001064_pt1 | contig 16341 bp, 9 predicted proteins | sample CPB6_02_DNA_FD_96878 | JGI IMG/M metagenome (GOLD analysis project Ga0129336, IMG submission 96878) | Freshwater to marine salinity gradient microbial communities from Chesapeake Bay, USA - CPBay_Sum_0.6_0.2_DNA | ecosystem: Environmental > Aquatic > Marine > Coastal | place: USA: Chesapeake Bay...
ACCTGGACTCTACGCCAACATCCACGCCAAACGTCTTCGCATCAAGAATGGTTCTGGTGAGAAGATGAGGAAGGCTGGATCGAGTGGTGCGCCGACTGCGGCACAATTTAAGAAAGCAGCAAAGACTGACAAGAAATAGTTCCCGCTAACTCGGGCTGAAATCCACAGCGATGTGGTTGGAGTAGGGCACCTCAGAGTCGGACCCTACTCTTATTGGCACTGGCCGGTACGCCGACAACCAATGCCATGACAGTCGGAGAGACGACAACAAAAACAACTTTAACGAACACATGTCTACTCATGTGATTCTCTAAGCGCTTAGAGAGAACGAACACAAACTTCTCTCTTTACTATTGTGGCTAACACTACCGTAACTTCTATTGGTCGCGTAAATAATACGTCGGCCACCCCTCTTGCTCTTGGTACTGCTTACGATACCAAGTATGCAACTTATCTGAAACTGTTCTCTGGCGAAATGTTCAAGGCGTATGAAAGCGCCACTATCGCCAAAGGCACTGTGCAAAGCCGTACCCTGAAGAACGGTAAGGCAATGCAGTTCATTTTCACGGGCCGTATGGAGGCTTCGTACCATGAACCCGGCACTCCGATCCTGGGTTCTGGCGATCCCCCGGTGGCTGAGAAGACCATCGTCTGTGACGACCTGCTGGTTTCCAGCGCGTTCGTCTATGACCTGGATGAAACTCTCGCCCACTACAGCCTGCGTTCTGAGATCGCCGCTAAGATTGGCCACGCTCTGGCTGAGGCTTACGACAAGAAGATCTTCCGTCAGATCGCTAAGGCTGCTCGTGAAGCTCACCCGATCACTGCTGCTCCTGGCCCTGAGCCCGGCGGTAGCATCATCCAACTGGGTGTGCAGAAAGAGTACGACGCTCAAGCTCTGGTGGACGCCTTCTTTGAAGCTGCTTCCATCATGGATGAGAAGAACCTGCCCAAGCAGGGTCGTATGGCTGTGCTGTCCCCTCGTCAGTACTACGCACTGGTGAGCCAGGTTGACAGCAACATCCTGAACCGTGACTTCGGTAACAACTCCGGTAGCCTGCAGTCCGGCGAAGGTCTCTATGAGATCGCTGGTATCCCCATCAAGCGCTCCAACAACCTGCCCTTCCTGGCCGGTACTGTTGCTGCTGTGAACGGTGAGAACAACGATTACTCCGGTAACTTCAGCACCCACTGCGGTCTGATCTATCACAAAGATGCTGCTGGTGTGGTTGAGGCCATTGGTCCTCAAGTGCAGACCACTGGTTCTGACGTTCGCACCATGTATCAAGGTGACATCATCGTTGGTCGTCTTGCCATGGGTTGCGGCACCCTGAACCCTGCCTGCGCTATCGAGCTGCAGTCTGCTCGTTCCTGATAAGGAGATAGACACATGTCTATTATTCCTGGCACTTCGGTAATCCTTGTTGAAGGTAATGCCATTGGTAGTATCACCAACTCGCAAACCCAGAACCCGCTGACTCCTGTGGAGTTTGGTCGGACTGTGGCTTCGGGTCAGGGCATTCGCCTCGACAAGGTGAAGACTGATGACGTAGATGGCAAGCTGCCTTACGTCGCTCCTACTCCCTGATTGAGGTAAAACATCATGGCTGCTTCTGTAGCTGCTGGCAACAACGGTGCTTGCACCACTGATGCCGTTCGTATTTCTGTAGCCAAGACTCGTTTTGGTTATGGCTCTGCTGTCGCTGACTCTGCTGTGGCTTCGACCACCAAGGGTCTGCGTACTGCTTATCCTGGCGTTGAGTGCAACATCGCTAACGTCTGACTTATTGGGGGAGGCTTCGGTCTCCCCTCTTTTTTATCCATCGCATACAACATTTCTGTTATGCCGTTCCCTACCACTAACGCTCAGACCGAGCTTCAAGCTGTTAATGAAATTCTGGCGTCAGTTGGTCAGGCGCCTGTAACCACTCTTACTCAAACCAACCCGGACGTTGCGATTGCATACGACACCCTCCAACAGGTGTCACGGGAGGTTCAGGCAGAAGGATGGACATTTAACCGGGAGTATGAATACCCGTTTACTCCCGACAACAATAACCAGATTCTCATCCCCAACAACGTACTTCAACTTGACCTAACTCCCAGCTACAGGGATAGGGATGTTGTACGTCGTAGTGGCAAGCTCTATGACCGAACTGCTCACTCGTACACCTTCACTGAGCAGGTGCTGTGTGATGTGGTGTGGTTGTTTAATTGGGTCGATCTTCCGACACCCATCAAAGACTACATCGTTGCAAGGGCTGCCAGTATCACATCCTCACGGATTGTTGGTGACAGTACTCAATACCAGATGCTGCAGCAACGCGAAGCTTATTGCCGAGCAATGGCTCTTGAGTATGAATGCAACCAAGGAGACTACACCTTCTTTGGTCATCCTCGTGGAGCCAACTACTACAACAGCTACGAACCTTACAAAGCATTGTACCGCTGATGGCAAGTGTAACTCAACGGATTCCAAGTTTTCTTGGTGGCGTCTCGAAGCAACCCGATGACAAGAAGATTCCAGGGCAAGTAAGGGAAGCGATTAACGCATATGCAGATCCAACGTATGGACTGAGCAAGCGCCCAGGAACAAAGTGGCTAGGCAACTTGTCTTCCACAGCAAATGAATATCAGAATGGTAAATGGTTCTTCATTAACCGTGATACGACAGAAAAGTACATTGGTGTGATTTATGGAACCAACGTCAAGATCTGGAATGTCAATAGTCCAGCTACTGCGGTAACGGTTACAAACAATGGCACCAGCTATCTAAGCTATGGAACTTCAAATGCCAAGAACAGCCTCCAGGTACTGACTGTTCAGGATACAACCATTATTGTCAACAACACCAAGACAGTGACAACCCAAACCGCTCCAGCATTTACTGCAAAGAGCAAGGCAACGATCAGGTTGTCTGGCGCGGAATATGGCGCGGAGTACTACGTCAAGATTGGATCAGCGGCTGCATATACATTTACGACAAAGAACACAGAAGATAGCTCACTAAGTCATACGACAACCACAAAGGTTCTTAACGCAACTGATATACTAGATCAGATCTTCAACAATCTGAATCTACCATCTGGAGTCACGAAGACCAAGTACAAAGGCTGCATCGAGCTTGAGGGATCATCTGCTTTTACCATTGAAGTACGAGGTGGTATCAGCGGGGAAAATCTTAGAGCATTTCAAGATGAAGTAAATAACATCAGTGAATTGCCTGCTGAGTCCAAGCATGGTCGTGTTGTCAAGATCAACAACACAGTCAACAAAGAAGATACCTATTACGCCAAGTTTGTAGCAGAGGACGGTGTAGGCGGTAAGGGTACATGGGAAGAAACAGTTGCACCTAATGTATCGAAAGGTCTAACTGCAGCTACAATGCCACATGAGTTGGTAAATACAGCTCTTAATACATTTGAGTTTAGACCCATTACTTGGGATGAGAGGCTTGTTGGTGATGATGACACCAATGAACATCCAAGCTTTGTTGGCAAGAGGATACAGCAAGCATTCTTCCATAACAACAGACTGGGCTTTCTGACTGAGGACAATGTATCGATGAGTCAGAGCGGTGAGTTCTACAACTTCTATCACGCATCTGCCCTCACACAAGTTGACAGTGATCCTGTTGATTTGAGTTGTTCAAGTCTCAGACCCGCTGTTCTACATGCTGTGCTACCTGCAGCACAAGGTCTTGTTTTATTCAGCAAGAGTCAGCAGTTCTTGATGTATTCAGATGATGGCATCTTGACGCCAAAAGCGACTGTCATCAGAACGATCTCAAACTATGAAAACGATCCAGCAATAGACCCAGTGGATGTTGGAACGAACATGGTGTTCCTTAGTAAGTCTCCTGGTTACACACGGATTTATGCAATGCTGACTCGTGGACAACAAGAGAACCCAGATGTTCTAGACATCGGTCGTATTGTGTCTGAGTGGGTTCCAGATACTGTAACTGATCTAACAGCATCTCCTCAGAACTCATTCTTTGCGATGTATGGACCTTCATCGCCATATGTATACTTCTTTAGGACGTATGCGGTTGGTCAGGAAACTGTAATGCAGACATGGTTTAACTGGAAGTTGCAAGGTAACACACAATTCCTTTCGGTAGACAGTGATGATATGTTCATTGTTACCGATCAATCGGGGCAGTACACACTAACCAAGGCAAACCTCACTCAGACCCCCGATGAAGCCATTCTGAGAGCCGATAGTGGTCAGGTAGTCCAACTGTGTCTAGATCAATATGCAACGCCTTCAAGCGTCACCTACAACGCAACTACGAAGGTTAATCGGTGCTACTTGCGGTACAAAGACATTACTGGCTTGAGTCCTGCAGTAATCATTGCTGATCCAGCAAATACAGGTGAGTCTGGTTTCACTGTGACTCCAACGCGTGGCAGTGATGGGACTGGACCATACTTTGAATTTATTGGTGATGATTACTCAGCACAGGCAAGCAAGGTGTACCTTGGATTCAAATACGATTTCGAGATTCAACTACCACGAATCTACTATCAGGTAGGTGAGAAAACATCTGATTATACAGCCAACCTCACCGTGTCTCGTGTGAAGTTCTCAGTTGGCCTTTCAAGTAACGTTGGCTTCAAGCTGAAAGCAAAAGGTCAGTCTGAATGGTACGACGTTCAATCCATCCAAGATGCTGACTACTACTTGGCTGATGACGTTCCTTTGAATGAACAGACCGTGTACACATTACCCATTCATCAACGTAATCTAAACTTTGATTTGAAAGTCTTTAGTGATTCACCATTCCCGATCTCTCTTACTTCGATGATGTGGGAAGGATCATATTCACCACGATTCTATAGGAGGGCGTAATGGCAGTTATAGATCCAATCAGCCTAGGTTTTACAGTTGCCGGAATGGGCATGAACCTCTTTGGAGGTGCTCAGCAAGATCAAGCGCAACAAAGGGCAATTGACTTAGCGCATAAGTCTGCAATGCAGAACTGGCGCTTTGATAATAAAGAAGCGAACCGTAGGTATCGGTACGACAAGCGAGGACTTGGCATCCTCCAGCGCAATACAGAATCTCAACTTCAATGGCAAGAAGAGTCAGCGAATAGGGATTACAACTACAAGATGGCCATTAGAGATTACGACTACCGTAATCAGATGAAGGCTTTCCAAAAGTCTGAACAGAACTACCGCCAGCAACTAGGCTTCAATAATCTCGCTGCGGCACAGGCATACGAGGAAGAGAATAGAGCTTTTGAAGAAATCAAGATTGCTACAGCATTCCAATCTCAGGATTTAATGGTACAAGGGATCCTGGAGGAAGGTAAGTCAATGGCACGTGGTGTTGCGGGTCGAAGTGCAGCAAAAGCAACTCAGTCTGCGATTGCATCCTACGGTCGAAATATTGCCATCCTTGATGAGAGTATGAAGAGTGCTGGTAAACAGCATTTGACAAATCTGAAGAAGATTGACCTAGACAAGCTTGGTTCAGACTTGGCTGCTGATGCTGCACGGATGCTTAAGCCAGAGATGCTACCAGCTCTGCCAGAACCACTTGCACTTCCAAGACCAGAATACCAAGCAGTCTTTAGACCCAAGAAGACACCCAGACCAGTTAAAGGGGTAGCCACTGGTAGCAACTTTACCAATGCACTGACCTCAAGCCTCTCAACGCTTGCATCGGGAAATTGGGCAGCTGCATTCGCCGGTAAAGCGCCACTGACATTCGGTTAATTCACTATCAACTAAATGGAACAAATCGGCTTTCAAGGGTACGCCCGAGCGAAAGGTTTTGATCCTGTTAAAGTCTCTGATGCCAATGTAGATCGAATTCTCGAACAAGGCAGACGTACCATACGTGGTATGGAGGAGGTTGCAAGACAGGATCTGCAAAACCGTGCTTCATACCTACAGGCTATGCAAGGTGCACAGGCTGTAGAGGAAAAGTCCAGACAGATGAGTTATGAGTCGAAAGCTCGCTCTCGCAAAGCAGTAAGCGATGCAAGAACCGAAAACTTCAAGACTCAAGTAGATAATGAACTGCAGATTGGAAAACAGAAAGCCAATCTAATGCAGTCCCTTAGTGCATTCAGCAACGTTGCCGGAAAGATTGCGACTGAGATCGACAAGGGAATTGGTGAACGCCAAGAAGAAGAGGAATACAATCGCACCTTGATGGGGTACTACCAAGATGGAATTCCTGCTGATGTGCAACTTGACTATGCACAAAAAGAGCACATGCTCAGAGTTGCTGGTGAAGGGGTTGAGGTCTATGCAGACGTAGCTGCTGCAAAGGGAGCTGATCCACTCTACGTTGAAGGACTGCGGAAGCTGAATCGCCACCAACAACGTGGCCGTGAAAAGGCTCTACAGGCTGTAGCCGTGAATGGCTACGAAGGTGCTGTAGCCGCCTTCAGGGAAAGTGATGCTGATGTAGTCATCCCAGATGACAACGGTGGTTTCAGGACCATCAAGGCTCATGAGGTGAGTACATCAGCTGAATTGGCTGCTGCTCTAACTGGTTTTCTCCCTCAGTACTTGAAGGATACTGGTGTGTATGGCCAGAATCCGGCAGGTATGAGCAAAATGCTGCTTGGTCTCCGGTCAGTTAATGACAAACTTGTGAGCGACATGCGGCGCATGGAGGCTGGGGTTGCTGATCAGGAAAGACTATCGCTGGCACAGGAGAACTATGGGTCAGTGCGTGATGCAATGTCTGGACACGACTTCTATCAGACACTGCTGCGTAGCACAAACCCGAAGACAGGTCAAAACTACACACCAAGAGAAGCACGCGCTGCACTGTTTGAGTTTCAGAGCACTGCTGTAGATGGTGAAGGGAGACTACTGTTCTCACAGAATGACCGGGAAGCATTCTATAACAGTTCATTCCCTGATCAACCAAATACGCCGATTGGAGAGCGCTACAGGACTGAGATCTACGAGGCTCAACGACTTGCACGTAACACTGAGAATAGATACTTTGAAGAGACTCAGCAATCGCGTGACCTTGAGGAAAAGCAAACCATTCGCTTTATTGAGGATGAATGGTTTCCAAGCTGGGATGGCTCTCAGGGACAGTTAGAAGAGGCCATCACAGCCGCCAAAGATTCCGGTCAGTTCAGGGTTGCTCAACATCTGAGTCGGTATCTCGACATAACCAATGAGCACAAGAACAACCTTGACATTGTTAAGCGTTTTGACGAAGAGCTTGCACTTGGCAGCCTGACTGAACAGCAGGTCATGTCTACCATTGGGTTGGACATGGAGACCAAAGTAAAGTACGCAAGACTTGCAAGGGAGAATCAACCTAATGCAATGTCTCAAGAAGAGTCAAAAGCATACAAGGAGTCAATTAACCTTGCTCTGAGGAAGCAGTCGAAGGATCTGAATCTAGATCAGGCTGCTGACAGAACACTTCCACTGGCTGAACTTTACGCTTGGCGGAACTTCCAAAAAGACTTTACTCAAGCAATGATCAATACTGACGGCAATCGTCAGCAGGCACTAGACTATGCAATGGGTAGGTTTGAGAAGGAGCTGACCAAAGAAAATGGCTTATACAGCATTGTAGAAACAAAGGTCGTAAATGGACAGCGTGTATTGGCAGGAGGCTTTCGTGGTTTCCAGATTGCTCCAGCTGCAGCTAAGCCATTTGCAATGACCTATGCGGTCGATGCGTTAAAGGCATCAAAAGGTGCTGCTATTGACTCTGAAGGGTTGATCGACAAGGCAACGATCCAAGAAGTACTTCAACAAGTAAAGACCAACGGAAGGTTCTCCATGCCCCCACAGGCCAAGTATCTTTCAGACAGGTTTGGTGGGAAGCTGTCTCCTATTGATATCATCAACAGGCAGGCTAAATACTACGGGCTAGAGCAGGTTCCGCTTCAGTACTATGATCGCAATGTAACGACTAAGGTTGACGACGCTCATATTCAGCTTGTGAATTACATGCTGAATCCACGACGTTATCAGATTGCAACCATTGGCAGCGGGACTCTTCCTGCGGCACTGCCAAAAACTATTCGTAAAGGTCAGGCAGCGTACGTTGACTTGACAAGTGTACTAATGAATGCAGGCTTTGATCAAAAAGACATTCCGACATTCGTTGCACTTGCAATGGCTGAGTCAAGTGGAAATCCCAAAGCTCGTAGAACAGATACGGATGTACATGGGTTATGGCAGATCCGCTATCCAGTACATCAAGACAAGATGAAAGGGTTAGGTCTTAGCGGACGTGAGTCGTTGTACAACCCATTGAACAACGCTCGAATGGCATTAGCGGTATACAAGTCGCAAGGGTTTGGTGCTTGGGAAGCCTATACCAATGGCAGTTACAAGCAGTACCTGGGGGCTGCACAATCAGCCCTGAGAAGCTACGGAAGTTCACCGTGGCGTCAAGGCTACAACATGAACCCAAAAGTTGTTGAATACCTGACTGGTGATCGCAACCACCCAAACTTTAGGCACGATCATGGTGGAAGTAATTACCACGAACATCTTGCATTCGCCTCCCCAGAAGAAGCACGAGCGGCTGCCCAAAGACTGAATGCTGCAGGCATTAAAACGACCGAACTCAAAGGAGTTAATCCAGTTGGGCGACACTCCAAGAACTCATACCACTACTCCGGACAAGCTTTTGATGTACCTGCTTCACAAGTGCCAGTTGGCCAAGAACAACAACTTTCAGCGACTGTGCGTAGACTTCTAGGCATAAATTAAAATGACAGACTATTTCAATCCAGATACTCCTGAAATTATAGATGACCCTGCTCACGAGCAATATATTCAGGATATCAATGCACGTGCTGCGATGGAGCAGCAGCAAGAAGTTGAAGCCAAGAAGCAGGCCCAACTGGCTCAGCAAAAGGTACAACAGGAAGCAAAGGCTGAGGCAGATAAGCCGAGCAAAGCAGAAGAATTTGCAGCCTCTGCTCTGTTCCCAGCACTAGGGACAATCGACTTCATTACAGATGTAGCGCGGTTTGTTCCTGGTGGTAAGGGAATTGATGATTGGTGGGATGAGAACTCTCCACGATCTAGTAATCCGATTATGAATGGTCTGAGGGACATTGCAGGATTGGTCATCCCTGCGATGGTTCCTGGCGGTGCTATCGCTCGCGGTGCAACAACTGCAGCTAAGGCTGCGGGTGCTGCGAAGTGGGCACAGACGGCCACTCGTATTGGCGCTAGCGTTGGAGTTGATGTCGGTATTGCAGCTGCATCAGAGACATCGGAAAAGGGTGAGAACCTAGGGACATTGATGAATGACACCTTTGGTTGGGATGTTCCTTGGGCAATCCGTGAAGGTGATAGTCCTGATACCAAACGGTGGAAAAACATTATTGAATCTGCTGGCATTACAGGTGGTGTAGAGCTTCTCATCTCAGCTCTGCCAAAAGGACTCAAGATGATTGGTCGTGATCCGGTTGCTGATGAGATTGTCAAACGTGATGAAGCTCTGAAGGCAGGTGATGAGATCACAGACCCAACTACACGGGAGATTGAAATCCGTGAAACTCTTCGTGAAGAAACGATTGCGGAGGAAGGTGTCCGCCGTATTGATGCAGATCCAGAAGGTACTGGTGGGTATGATGCATTCATCAATGAACCTGCAGAGTCACAAGCTCGTGCCGTACAGAACGTAGAGGCAAACGGGCTTGAAGCAAAGGTTGATCACTACCGCATTCAGAACAACGAAGGTACGACTAACGGACGGGCAATCTCAGTGGCCACAGATAGCTTCCAAAAGAAGTTTATCGGTGGAATGGATGATGTAGATCGCGCAGAGGGCCTAGCCGAGTTATTTGATACTATTGCTCCAAATGTAGATGCAGTGATCAAAGGGAAAAAAGTTCCTGCTGAAAAGATCAATGCATCTATTGAGAATCTGACTCAGGCAATCTTCAAGCTTGACCTCAAGGATTTCAACAAGACTCTCGATGACATGCGCAACATGTTATACGAAGGCCAGAAGTTCCTTGGCGAAGAAGATTGGTACGTCGGTGCGCAGGCATTCCGCCGTGCGTTTGACATCATCTTTGATCCTGACAAGATGAAGGCATCTGCCATGTTGACGCAGAACGCAGCTGATAATGCTGCTGATGCCTCACGTGCTGCCATCCTTATTGGTGATATTGCAGATACCACACGTCAGCAGGAAATGGCATTTGAAAACCTTCAACTACTGGCAGGAGAGATCCGTGCTAACCAGTACATTGCTGGTAAGTCGCTTGAACTGAAAAAGCTAGTCAAGAACGGTGATCACCAAGCTGTTGTGGCTTACTTGTCGAATGTGAAAGATGAATTTGCTGACGCAGTAATTGAGCAAAAGGCTAAAGGTGAAAAGGTTGTTGATACGATGAAAGCGATCAACAAAGAAAATCCCGAATACCTGAAAGCTTTTAACTACGCATACGATGCAACCAATGGTGACGTAGACGAACTGTTCAAGCTTCAACGTTACGCAGAGGAGAACATCGGTCTGATTAAAAAGGCATTCATTGATGGTGATCCTTCTGTTCCAAGTCAGGTTGTACGTGGTCTCCAAGCAGTTCGCTACAACCATGTGTTGTCTGGTCTATCTGCTGTACGTGCTGGTGTTGGTAACGCAGTCATGACGGTTTCAAAGCCAGTTTCTGTACTTGCTGGCGCAGTTGCTAACGATCCCACAGGTCAGAAAGGTGTACTGAAACGTGCGTTATATACATATGGTGGTGTAGCGGAGAACCTCAAGCGTGCGTTCAAGCACATGGGACAAGAGTGGCGTCTGGCTAACTCAGCTCCTGCAGAAGCAATGCTTCGTGGCCGTGCTGATCTGGCACAGTCAAAGCTTGAGAACTTTGAAGTCATGGAAGCCATGTCTGAGGCATGGCGAGCTGAAGGCAAGAACGGCAAAGTTGCAATGTGGAACTTTGCAAAGGTGTTGAGTTGGTACAACAACAACCCTTTTGTCCGCTACGGTACAAATGCGATGTATGCCTTGGATGGCTTTATGCAATCCATGATGGCAAGCGGTGTTGCGCGTGCGAAAGCATACGATGAGCTGTTTAGTAAAACACGCGGTGCGTTTGATGCTGATGAATTCAACAAGCTTCAACGGAAGCTATACAGCGATTCATTTGACGAAAGTGGAATGCTCACAAATAAGGCAGCAAAGTTTGCCAGTAATGAGCTTGCACTTAATCTTGACAATGAAATCGTAAGCCGTCTTGAGCACTTGATGGAAAAAGTTCCGTTTATGCGGAGCCTGTTCATGTTCCCAAGAACTGGTGTGAACGCATTAGAACTTGGCTGGTCCTACAACCCATTGAGTGGTCTTGGCTTGGCGATGGGACGTGCACGCAAAGTGCTTGGTGCAAAGACTGTAGACGAAATGACTGAAGCTCTTGCTGAGCATGGTCTGGAATACACAGATGAAGCATTCCACTCTCTGAAGTCTGAGTACATCGGTCGTCAGTTGATGGGTTCTGCTGTGGTCCTTGGTGCTGGTCTTTGGGCAGCAGAAGGCAACCTCACTGGCAATGGCCCCCAAGACGCTGCCGAGAAAAAGCGTATGCAAGACATTGGATGGAAACCATTGTCCATCCGTAACCCAGTAACTGGTGAATGGGTGTCCTATCAAGGTCTGGAACCATTTGACACCCTTCTTGGCTTGGTTGGTGATTGGGCCTTTAATGCTGAGCGCGTGGACCAAGCATGGTCTGAAGATATTGGTAGAAAGATTGCCTATTCAATCTCAATGAACATTGCCAACAAGACATTCCTCAGTGGCTTTGAGCCTTTGGTTTCAATGTTGTCTGGCGATGAAGGTGCCTGGAATCGTTTTATGGCGATGCAGGCAGACTCAATGCTGCCGTATACAGGTGCACGGAGTCTACTGTCCAAAGCTATCACTCCTCAACTGAAGGATGTAGAGAATGATTTCTTTGCATACTTAGCGAACCGGAATAGGTTCCTTTTCAGTGGCAATGAGATGCTCAAGGATCAACTTGATATCTACACTGGGCAACCTATTAACTACCACGAGCCGATCACGGCTGGCATGAATGCTTTGCTGCCATTCTTCAAGAGTAATGGTGGTATGGAACCGTGGAGGCAATGGCTACTGAAGACTGGATGGGACAACCTCCAAACAGTACGTCTGAATCCAAGTACTGGTGAGCAACTAACACCTGAACAACGGCAGAAAGTAAACAACTGGATCGCACAGAATGCTGATCTAAAAGGTCAGATTGAAGGCATGATGAACCAGAAGGAAGGCTTCTGGAATTCCAAGATCAAAGAATACGTGAAAGAACGGGGACAGCAAACTCAGAAAGAGTTTCCGATTAAGGATCTTGTTGTGCACCGTGAACTAGATCGCATTCACAATCAAGCCTTCAAGATGGCATTCGCTGCACTCGAACAGGAAGATGCAACGTTTGCAGTTATTGGAGGACTAAAGCAGCGTCGCAGTCAACGGCTTGGTGTCGGAGACATTCGAGGCGCTAGTGATGATGCCACCCAAGTACAAGAACTATTGCAAATTCGCAAATAAGCGTAAATGGCTGTCACTCAGAATACATATACAGGGAACGGTTCTACCGTTCTCTTTTCTTTTACCTTTCCATATCTTGAGACCACTGACATCAAAGTAAGTGTCAATGGCACAATTACAACTGCATACACCTTAGCCAACGCTACCACGATCCAATTCAATACGGCTCCTGCTAATGGAGCGGCTATTCGGATCTATCGGGTTACTGATGACGCAGCTCTTGCTGCTCAGTTCTATCCGGGTTCTGCTATCCGTTCTCAGGATCTGAATGATAACTTCACTCAGAACCTGTATGTGACGCAGGAGTCGAATAGGGATGCAACGTCTGCTATTGCTACGGCGAACAGTGCTACGACCACGGCTAACACTGCGCTAAGCACGGCTAATGCAGCTACTGCAACGGCTAACACTGCCTCCAGTAATGCCTCTGCTGCTGTAGCCACGGCAAACACCGCCAGCACAAACGCTAGTGCTGCAGTATCTACGGCCAATACAGCCAGCTCTAATGCCACCACTGCAGTCAACACAGCCAACGCTGCTAGTGCTACTGCCACAAGTGCTGCATCCGATGCTGCGACTGCTCTAAGCACAGCCAACACGGCACTGAGCACAGCTAATACTGCCTCTACTAATGCAACATCTGCAGTCAATACAGCCAACGCTGCATCTAGTACTGCTGCATCTGCTGTGTCTACGGCTAACACTGCTTCGACCAATGCTAGTAATGCTGTAACCACAGCAAACACTGCTAGCTCCAATGCCAGTGCAGCAGTTACAACAGCCAATACGGCTAATGCGAAAGCTGACTCAGCTATCACTGCGATCAGCTCGTCTGCTGTCTTTACCCCTGTTGCCAACGTCGCAGCCATTCCAGGCAGCCCAACGAATGGTCAGAACATCCAAGTCACTGATTCAACAGGCATTGAGAGCTTCACCCCTCTTGCTGGTCTTCCTGTTGGATTTGTAGGTGATAGTGGTATTGCTGCTCGCATCCAGTACAGCAGCGGGACATGGAACTGGTTTGGCTACTTTGCCACCAACTCTGATGCTCGCTACCTCAAGCAAACCGGCGGCACTCTGACTGGACAACTCAAGGCTGACGACAGCACCAGCACTGCAGCACCTGTCTACGCTTTTGACGGCGACACCGATACAGGTATTGCTCACACAGGTGCCAATGAACTTGCTCTGGTTACTGGTGGCACGCCAAGACTGACGTTTGATTCGTCTGGTAGTGCGACCTTCGCAAATTCGGTCACGATTCCAGCGGGGTCAACGGTTACCGGCTATCTCGATACCACTACTGCCGCGTCAACATATCAGACACAAGCTGGTATGTCGTCTTACCTGACTACGGCCACTGCTTCGAGTACTTACCAGACACAATCTGGCATGAGCAGCTATGTGCCGACCAGTGGCATTGGCTCTACTGTTCAGGCATACGACGCTGATCTTGCTGCAGTAGCAGGGTTGTCTACCACTGGTCTGATTAACCGGACAGGTGCTGGTACTGCTACTACTGTCACAGCTCCTAGTGGCACCATTGTTGGCACCAGCGACACCCAAACCCTCACCAACAAAACGCTGACCGATCCGGCCATCATCGGCACGGTGCTGGAGGATGTGTTCACCATCACCGACGGTGCAGCGTTTGAGATTGACCCCGGCAATGGCAGCATCCAACTGATCACGCTCGGTGCCAACCGCACACCGAAGGCCACCAACTTTGCAGCAGGTGAAGCGGTGACGCTGATGGTGGATGACGGCAGCGCCTACACGCTCACTTGGAGTGATTCCACTTTTGGTGGTAGCGGCGTGGTGTGGAAGACCGGCGGGGGCAATGCACCGACGCTGAATACGACCGGCTACACGGTGATCACGTTATGGAAAGTCGGCACACAGGTGTACGGCGCTCGTGTGGGTGACGCCTGATGTTAAACACTAAAGCACTCGCAGCATCGGCTAGCGCACCGAAGATCTACGTTGAAGATGTCTTCAGCACCTGGCTTTACACCGGCAACAGCAGCACGCAGACGATTACGAATGGGATTGATCTGAGCGGCAAGGGGGGATTGGTATGGACAAAGGTACGAGACTACACCTACGCACATAGACTGCAGGATACAGCTCGCGGCATTGATAATTCACTTTCGTCAAATGACTCATCTGCCCAAGGTGCTCAAGGTGGCGGTGGCATAAGTGCTGTGAGCTCAACTGGCTACACACTTGGGTCATTTGGTGCTTGGAACGGAAGTGGGTTCAACTACGCCTCCTGGACCTTCCGCAAGCAGGCGAAGTTCTTTGATGTTGTGACTTATACGGGCAATGGAAGTAACCGCACCATTGCTCACAACTTAGGCAGCGTGCCTGGGTGCATCATTGTAAAACAAACTAGTGCCGCTGGGCAAAACTGGATTATTTATCACAGAGGACTGTCAAGCGCAGAGCAAAAGTACTTGTTATTTAATACGTCTGCAGCCGGTACGTTGAGCACAATCTGGAATAATACTGCCCCTACTTCTACGGTGTTCACTGTCGGTACAGATATTAGTGTCAACGAAAATGGGCAAACCTACGTCGCTTACCTGTTCGCGCACGACGCTGGCGGGTTTGGCGATAGCGGCAATGACAGCGTGGTGAGCTGTGGGAGTTTTACAACCGATGGGAGTGGCAACTTTTCTGCGGTCAATCTCGGCTATGAACCGCAGTGGATATTGATAAAAAGAACTGATTCTTCTACTGGTGGAAGTTGGGTTCTTGTCGACACTATGCGCGGTCTTGGTGTTGAAGGCACTCAACAATTACTACCAAACTCTTCTAATGCTGAAGCCACAAATTCAGTTGGCTTCGTTCGTCTGACTTCTACTGGGTTTCAGGGGGCATCACCAACACAACAGCAGGCAAGCGCCACCTACATCTACATCGCCATCCGCCGTGGGCCGATGAAGACGCCCACCGACGCCACGAAGGTGTTTGATGTGGTCGCCCGGACTAGTACTAGTCCCAACTTATTTAACACCGCTCTTTCGTATGTGGATAGTGCTTGGAGTCTGTTCCGAAACACAACTGGAGATAGCATAGTTTCTTCTCGCTTAACAGGTGGGGGATGGCTTCGGACTAACCAAACAACTGCTGAAACCACCGCGAGCACAGCTCAGCTTGCTTACGATTACAACAATAGAATTAACCCATATTACTGGTCTGCATCAGCAACAGAAATCAACTGGCTCTTCCGCCGCGCCCCCGGCTTCTTCGACGTGGTGGCTTATACGGGTACGGGTGCAAACCGCACGGTGAGCCATAACCTTGGCGTGACGCCGGAGTTGATGATTGTTAAACGACGAAACGATGTTGAGGACTGGGCGGTTTATACAAGTTTCACTGGCAATACAGATCGCCTGCTTCTAAATACAACAGCTGCCGAGTCTGCTTCATCTAATACATGGAATAACACAAGCCCAACCTCTTCTGTTTTTTCCGTTGGCACATCAATTATTGTTAACGGTAGCGGTAGCACCTACATCGCCTACCTCTTCGCCTCCTGCCCCGGCGTGAGCAAGGTCGGCAGCTACACCGGCACCGGGACCACGCTCAGCATCGACTGTGGCTTCACCAACGGCGCACGCTTTGTTCTGATCAAACGCACCGACAGCACTGGAGATTGGTACGTCTGGGACACCGCTCGTGGAGTGGTCAGTGGCAACGATCCCTACCTGCTACTCAACTCCACCGCCGTTGAAGTCACCACCACCGACTACATCGACCCGCTGCGTTCTGGCTTCCAGCTCAGCTCCACCGCCCCTGCCG
>Ga0129336_10001065_pt1 | contig 16333 bp, 23 predicted proteins | sample CPB6_02_DNA_FD_96878 | JGI IMG/M metagenome (GOLD analysis project Ga0129336, IMG submission 96878) | Freshwater to marine salinity gradient microbial communities from Chesapeake Bay, USA - CPBay_Sum_0.6_0.2_DNA | ecosystem: Environmental > Aquatic > Marine > Coastal | place: USA: Chesapeake...
GCGGTCTACTGTAGGGGCCGAGAAATACATTAATATCGTCCAGTATACGTTTGATGACCCGATACACGCGGATACCGAAATCAACGAACGATTGGAGTATTTGCTGAAGTGGAATAGTGTGGTATTGTGTGAGCATGGTGGGACTGAGGTTGGTTCATACCAGACCAAACTATTGTACAGAGAAGAGTTTGAACGCCCGTTGTTTGTATTCGGGTCAGAGAGTCACGGACTTCCAGAGGTGGTGGTGAACAATGAGCACTTCTATAAGTTGAGTATTCCGCAACGTGGCGTTCTTCGGTCGTTCAACGTCAGTGCCGCAATGAATATCATACTGTGGGATTACGTCAAGGAGATGTATCTATGAAGAAACGATACAAGCAAATGGTAGATACTCGCCGGGTGTATGGTCTGGAAACGGATATGTACTATGACCCACGGTTTGAATATATTACACGGCAACGGTCACTTGGGTATCTGGTACGATACGCTCAAAAGATTTGGAAGGGTGAGAAGTGTAAGAAGCCACTCCCACTTATTCGATTTGGTAAGGGGATGCAAAAATATAGTTGGTGTGATGGAGAGATACTTGAATTAGCGAAGTACCAGCGGGATATTCTGACGTTGGTGCATGAGTTGGTTCATGCTATTGGTTATGACGACCACGACAAGAAGTTTGCGGCAAAGGAACTTATATTGTTGGAAAAGTATACGCCGGTCAAGGTAGATGCATTACATGAAATGTTTGAGATTATGATATGAACAAACTAAGGGAAGCAGCAGTACTATTTTTTATTCAGGTATTAAGTTATACGATTTGGTGCATTAACTTCCGTGCGGTTGCTGATGCTGATTATCATACAGCGGCTATGAGTGACTTTATGATTGCCTCTATTCAGTTCTTCGTGATTCGTCGAATTGCTCATGGACAAGACCATCTCCACCAATGGGCAGGATACGCGTTGGGGTCAGTCGTGGGAAGTTATCTGGGGATTTGGATTTCCGCAACGTTCTTAGGGGGTTGATATGCCGCGAAAGAAAAAGGAACCCGTTGACGCATTGAAGCTAGACTTCACAGGAAAGATGGCAGTCATCTTTGACCTAGAGGGATGGGGTCCGATGGAACTCCGTATAGATGATAAGGAAGTTGCCGTTGCGGTCCTAAAGACGATACTGGATTTGGCCGGAAACATTTCTACGGTAGATTCATATACAACCGCAGAAGGTAAGAAACTTAAGAAAATGTTGGAGGGGAAATGATTGAGAAGATTGAGAAGCCATGGGGGAGTGAACTGAAGTGGGCCCATACCGCACATTATGTCGGAAAGATTTTGCAAGTGAAGGGCGGAGAAGCATTGAGTATTCAATATCATCGTGAGAAGGTTGAGACGATGCACGTGATTGAAGGTACTGGTCGGATGGTTCTTTATGTGATGGATGAGGATGGAGAACCCAACGTAACTAGCATTACGATAATGAATCCAGGCGATACATTCCATATCCCACCGCGTCAGATTCACCGAATTGTAGCAGACACAGATATGAAGATTGTCGAAGTGTCTACCAACAATTTAAACGATTTGGTCAGATTACAAGATAGATACAACAGGAAGTAATTATGATTTTACTATTAGGTGATATTCACGGTAATGCTGGGATTTTAAATAAGGCAATTGAAATATCTAAACAGTCCAACGCTGTGGCTATTATTCAGCTAGGCGATTTTGGATTGTTTCAGGATAACGAAGAATGGTTCCGTGAAAATATCAAGGATGCGCACATTCCAATTTATTTTATTGATGGGAACCACGACGATTGCCGCCGCTGGATTCAGTACGATTCCGTGTCTCGTATTTGGGATGACCGTGAGCTGTATTATATCCCACGGGGCACCGTAATGGAGCTGGAGGGTCGAACGATTGCGGTAATGGGCGGTGCATCTTCTATTAATAAGAAACAACTTTTAGAAGATAATATGCACTGGGATCCTAATGAAGATATCACTAAAGATGATATCGCTCGTTTGCTCAAAAACGCAGAAGGAAAGACAGTAGATATGTTTTTGACGCATTGCCCACCACATTCGGTTATTCAAGAACATTTCGACCCTGTTTGGAAACTTCATTTCGATGTAAGTATTGATTGGATTGACCCCAATCAAACAATCATTGAAGAACTATGGCACAAGCTGGGAACACCCAGTGTATATTCTGGACATATGCACAAACGTATTCAAGGCATGACCTACAGAATTTTAAATATAAATGAACTTTTGGCGGTCTAACCTACTATTTATTCTATAGAATTCTATAGAAAGGTAATTTTTATGGGTAAAAAGAAAATTAACAAAAACACTACGATTCAAGTTAAGACTGATATCTACGAACACGTTAAGCAGTTCTGTGGTCAGCGTGGGATGCGTATCTCATCGCAAACAGAATTCTTATGGGTTAACTTGATATCTTCTAGCATGAGTGGTAGTGTTTCTTTATAAGGATGAAATATATGAGACAAGGTTATTTACCAAAAGATGAACGTAAAAAGATTCTTCTACTTTCAGATGACCTACGGGTTACGTCTGGCGTAGGAGTAATGTCAAGAGAAATAGTTGAAGGTACTTGCCACCGATATAATTGGATACAAGTTGGTGCGGGTGTAAACCATCCCGATGCAGGTAAAATTTTAGACCTCTCAGAAGCATTAAAGAGCGAAGTTGGGGTAGATGACCCCTATGTTCGCATTTATCCATACAATGGATATGGAGACAGTCGGTTAATTCGCACATTAATTGAAGCGGAAAAGCCAGATGCTATCCTACACTTCACCGACCCTCGGTACTGGATTTGGCTTTATCAGATGGAGCACGAACTCCGTCAGCAGATGCCGTTGATGTACTACAACATTTGGGATGACTTCCCATATCCTATGTACAATCAAGGATATTATATGTCGTGCGATTCGTTGTTCTCAATCAGTAAGCAGACATATAACATCAACAAGCACGTATTGGGACCACAGAATCCCCGTCACCTTGCATACATCCCACACGGGATTAATACGAAACGGTTCCACCCACTTCCAGCCGATGATGCTGGTATGTTGGAAACCCGTAAGAAACTATTCGGGGAGGCTGATGTAAATTACGTTATCTTCTACAATAGTCGAAACATTCGTCGGAAGCAAACGTCTGACATCATTTATGCCTTCAAGGTGTTTATGTCCAAACTAACCCCAGAGCAACGGGAAAAGGTTCGGTTAGTTCTTCATACACAACCCGTGGATGATAATGGTACCGACTTACCAGCCGTTATCCGTGATGTCACGCCAGAAGTGCAAAAGTATATTATATTTTCCGCCGATAGAGTGGAAGCTGGCTTCTTGAATCACCTTTACAACATCGCAGACGTAACCATCAATATGTCCAGTAATGAAGGGTTCGGTCTGGGTACGTGTGAAAGTATTGTTGCAGGTACACCTATCATCGTTAATGTCACTGGTGGATTACAAGACCAATGTGGATTTATGAATGATGAAGGTGAGTATCTTGACCCAGAAAAGCACTTCACCTACGAATGGGGTAGCAACCACGATGGTCGGTATAAGAAGCACGGGGATTGGGCATTCCCAATCTTCCCAAGTAATCGGTCACTCCAAGGTTCGCCATTGACTCCGTATATCTTCGATGACCGTGCATCATTTGAAGATGCGGCTGACCGTATGATGGAAGTCTATCAAATGTCACGTGAAGAGCGGAAGCGCCGTGGTGAACTTGGTCGCCAATATGCATTAGGGTTCGGTCAATTCACCGCAGAACGTATGTGTGAATTGTTCATCGAACACATTGATAAGGGATTCCAACAATGGACTCCACGAAGTAAGTTTGAATTAGTCAAGGCATAATAATTTTTACGATAGAGAGTATATTATGAATACCGAAGTTAAACCGTTATGTATAGTACGTGCACCATGTGCAACCCGTTCTGGGTATGGAGATATGAGTCGTGACATCATTCGTCATCTTATTGAATACGATAAGTACGATGTCAAGGTGATTTCTGTCAATTGGGGTGAGACTCCAATGAACGCTTTAAATCCAGATAATCCCAAGGATAAGATGATTATTGACCGTATCATTACTCAAAACTTTATCCAAAAGCCAGATTTGTTTGTCACTATTACGATTCCAACGGAGTTTGAACCTAATGGTAAGTACAATATCGGCATCACGGCTGGTATCGAAACTACCGCCGCTTCTGCGCAATGGGTTGACGCCTGTAATCGAATGGATGCAGTATTTACTATTTCCGAACATTCTAAGAATGTACTCCTCAGTTCAAAGTATATGAGAACTGGCCCGAACGGAGAAAAGCTGGGTGCACTTGAAGTAACCAAGCCAATCGAAGTTTTACATAACTGCATAGACCAAGCAATTATGAAGAAGTTGGAATACGAATCCGATGTCCTTCCTTCGATTAAAAAGGCTATGGAAACTGTACCAGAAAAGTTCTGTTATCTTTTCGTCGGTCATTGGCTTCGTGGAGAGTTTGGAGAAGATAGAAAGAATGTGGCATTCTTGGTACGAGTATTCCTTGAAACGTTCAAGCAATCTAAAGTACCACCACCAGCTCTTATTCTAAAGACCAGCGGAGGCGGATTCTCTATTCTTGACAAGAGAGAAATATTAAATAAGATTGATACTATCCGCAAGCAGGTGGTGTTAGAAGAAGGACAAACTATGCCAAACGTGTATTTATTGCATGGGGAATTGACAGATGAAGAAATGAATTCCTTATATAATCACCCAAAGGTTAAGGCACACGTAAGTTTGACGAAGGGCGAAGGATTTGGTCGCCCATTACTTGAAGCAAGTATTAGTGGAAAGCCAGTAATTGCTTCTGGTTGGAGTGGTCATATGGACTTCTTAAACCCAGAAGAGGCGGTATTGGTTGGTGGTGAACTGAAGCTAATCCACGAAAGTTCTGTATGGGATAGCGTATTGATTAAGGAATCTTCTTGGTTCGCTCCAGATTTACAACAATCGGCTAATGCACTTGCCGCAGTATTTATGGACTATGAATCCTTCCGTAAGAGAGCAAATAAGCTTGGAAAGGAAAACTCTAAGAAGTTTTCTTACAAAGCAATTCAAAAGCGTACGTGGGAGCTTCTAGACAAGTACGTACCAGAGTTCCCTAAGCAAGTTCAATTGGTTTTACCGAAGTTAAAGAAGATTGAATTACCCAAAAAGCAAGGTGAATAATGCCTCTACGTAGTGAACGCAGATTTATTAGTCTTAGTAATGTACAATCGGGAATGATGATTCAGTTCAATTACGCCAAGAAATCAGGCGGGACTGGTCAGTATGTTGTGTTGGTAGTAGACCCGAATCGTAGAAACGAACGAGCAACGGAATCACAGTTGCATGGGTTCGTTATAGATGAATTATCTGATTCTGAATTATTAGAATTCTTTGCGTCATTTCGAAAGAGTATTTCGTTAGACTATGATGACCGAAAGAGAAGTGTGGTCGAAGGTTTAAATACTGACGAAGCATACGAGACATTCGCATCATCTAAATATGTAAAAGACCGTTCATACAGAACATTTAACTTAAGTGGCATGACTCAGATACGTCAGATTTTAATTGGTTCAGTTGACGATTAATCTATTTATAGATACACCTTTTAACGGTATCGACATGCTGAATTCTGATAAGGAACGCCCAAAGAAGTTTCCGATTTTAGATTTAGATGTACTGACTGAAAAGAAAACGTGGTGGGTAGTCTGGGAATATATTTTCTCTGGGAAACTCCGCCAACCGGATGATATAGATAAAAGCTGAGAGTGTTATGATTGACGAAACCGAACAAATATGTCCGCAAGAAGATTGTGTACCTACGGAAGATATGCCGTCAGTTATGCAAATGGCAAAAAATTTATTCAACGATGGTACGAAGATTGTTGATAATGCAGTAAAGGGTAATAAAACTTTGGTGGAAGCTGACGTTCGTACTCATAGATGGTCTATTTGTATGAGTTGTCCTAAATTAAAAAATGATAGATGTGTGGAGTGTGGATGCTTTATGAAGGTCAAAGTAGCGTTTGTCACCTCCAAATGTCCAATAGATAATTGGTAATATATTATGAAAAAGGTTACATTTATATATGCATACGAACCTAGTGAGGTTTGGTCTACGCCTTTATCTTTGATTGAAGAATTCAAAGGTAGAGGGTGGGAGGTTGAGATAATATCCATAGGTAGTAATCGCACGGGTATCTATCACGACAACAATCTCCGTGAGTGGGTAGAGTCAAAGCCTCAAACCGATATGGTATTCTTTATGGATTGGGGGAGATTTGATTCCCCATATCTGAATAAAGATTTGGTTCCCGCCGTGTGGGTACAAGAAAGTGGAGATGACCCACAGAACTATGCCAGAAATTTCCCTAAGGCATCCAGATTCCACATAACATTAACTCCCGACTATCCTTCATATCAATCCTACACAGAGGCTGGTATTAACGCCTTGTGGTGGACACATTTTGCGGATACCAGAATCCACATTCCTATGGATGTGGATATAGAATACGTTGCGGTCACCAGCCGCGGATTGGGTGGTGGGCAATTCCTTGACCATCTTACCCATCATTCAGAAGGTATGATTGGTAATAAAAACGGTATGATTGGTATAGACCATAGTAAATTCTTACAGAGTGGATTAATGGTAGTCCAAAATAGCCGTTGGGGAGAAATTACCCGTCGCATTTTTGAAGCTATGGCGTGTGGCAAAATGGTGTTGACTGATAGATTAGATACCTCACGTAAACTCGACGAATTGTTTACTGATAAAGTAGATATTGTTTACTATGATGATATGGCAGATTGTATCAACTTGATGAACTACTATGCAGAGAATCACGAAGAACGTGAGGCTATAGCACAAAATGGTAGACATAAAGTATTAAACGAACATACGCAAGTTCAGCGGGTGGACACTCTACTAAAGGTTATTGGACTATGAATAAGTTACCTATTGGGTTGGGTATATTGGCGTGGCGGTCTGGGCAAACGCTTATTGATACCTTGACAACATATCACGAAAATGGATTGTTTACGATGGTGGAAGATGTCGTAATATTATTCCAAGAATTCTCCGATACCGACAGAATGATAGCGGAGCATTTTGAAGTACGATATATCCCACTACAAAACAATATTGGTATTGGGAAGGGATTCATTGAGCTAGCAAAGAATATCAATCAGCCATATTTTATGACGTTGGAGCATGATTGGAATCTTATTGAAAACTTCATCACGACATTTGGTCGGTTGCAGTCTGGGGTCGAACTACTTCAAAATGGATTTGATTGTGTAAGATATCGGCATAGAAAGTATCCGGGGTTCCCTCATTTCAGTTTCCGCCATCAAGGAAACGAGTTAACATACTATGATGAAGAAATAGGATGTACCTCCCCGCATTTATTAGATGCGGTACATTGGACAGAGAATCCCGATGTCGCGTTCTCCCCTATGATTACCAAGGAAGGAGAATACTATGTCACTACAAGTAGATATGGTAATTGGACTAATAATCCTTGCTTGTATAGTACACAGTTTTACACCGACACCGTTTCTCAATTCTCTGGAGATGGTATTGCGCTTGAAGGTAATATCTCAAAGTGGTGGGCACAACAGCAATTCAAGGTTGCACACGGAGAAGGATTGTTCTTGCATCTTGATAAGGTAAAGTATGGCAGATAAAAGGATAGCATTAATATTATCGGGTAAGCCCCGTAGTGGAATGTTCTGCTTCCCGTATATCTACGATGCGTTTCTGAACAATGACTATAAGGTGGATGTGTTTATTCATACGTGGGATGAGTACCGGGTATTGGATTTATATCGACCAAAACAAATTTTGATTGAACGTAATGAAATAGAAATTCTAGAACATTTGTTTGCTCAATTAAGATTATTTGATACAATGGCTATCGAAGGTAGAATTGATAATGTTTTGAGAATGTATTATTCCCTAAAGAGGTCATTTGATATTATTGATGAGCCATATGATTATGTAATCCGTAGTAGATTTGATGTTATTATTCAAGACAAATTTAATCTTGAACCAATCATCACGGAGCTGGAAGAAGATAAGTACGACATATTCATTCCAGATGAAGTATTTAATTTCGGTGGATACCAAGATAGAATAGCAATCGGTAAGTTTGAAGCGATGAAAGTCTATTGTGATACTATATTGAATATCAATAATATTGCAAATTCCATCAATCGTTGGCATCCAGAAACCTTCTTAAAGTGCCAATTAGATTCACAACAGATTCGTGTAATGCAGCGTGACATTAACCATAGATTAGTTCGTAGTAGTAGCGTCGTAACCAATTGGCCAGAAAATCCGTTTAAATTCTTAGATTTATAATAGAGGAAGTTATGAAAGTAAAAATTGATGTCGGTGCAAATAGAGGAGCAGAAACAAAGGAGATGGCATCTGATGGGTCAATCGTATACGCGTTTGAACCCACGTGGGAGTTGATTACTCAACATTTATGGCCAATCTCATTTGAAAACCCTAATATTAGAATCATACCGTTTGCAGTGGACTTAGAAAATTCATTTAAAAAGTTCAATGTAGCCGGATTTGGAGACTGGGGATGTAGTAGCTTGCATGACTTTGCCAAGGATATTCACCAGAAGTGGCCAGACAGACCTGACTTTCAAGTAACCCATGCGTATATTGTCCCAACAATAACATTGTTTGATTTCTGCACTTTATACCAGATTACTGAGATTGATGAATTACACATTGACGCCCAAGGTAATGATTTAAATGTCTTGAAGAGCTTAGGAAGTAAAATTAACATAGTAAAGCAAGGCGTGGTCGAAGCCGCAAATGCTGTAAACTTATATGATAATGTAAATAATAGAATTGAAGATATCCGACAGTTCTTGACAGACAATGGATTCGAAATATATAGTGAAACGCAAAACGATTGGTTGTCAGCTGAAATGAATGTACACTTCAAGAGGAAGTCCCGTGACTAAATTAATTATATTTGATTTGGATGGTGTATTAGTAGAGGCAAAAGAGATTCATTATGAAACTCTAAACTCCGCCATTGTTGATGTGACCGGTGATTCCAGCATGGCAATTTTGTGGGACGAGCATCTCTCAACGTATGATGGGTTAAAAACCAATGAGAAGTTGGAAATGCTCACCGAACGTAAGAAGCTAGACCCGGCGTTTCATAAATTAATTTGGGAACGTAAGCAAAAGTATACACTAGAAGCACTGTCCGACCTTCCACAAGATAAGAGATTACAAGAAATATTTTCTTCGTTAAAGACCGCGGGATATATGACAGCGTGCTGTTCAAATTCTATTCGCCGGTCAGTATTGACTATGTTATCGAAGCTTGGATTAATTGAATATATGGATTTAATCATTTCTAATGAAGATGTGAAGAACAGTAAACCTCATCCAGAAATGTATTGGAAAGCAATGAGTATGATGGGAGTTCTTCCAGAAGAAACGTTAATTGTTGAAGATAGTCCTCCTGGCTTATTGGCAGCATCTAGAAGTCGGGCAAATATATTAAGAGTAAATAACCCACGTGACTTGACAAAAGAAAAATTATATGATAAGTTACAAGAGAAGAAGTCTTTTACAATTCCTAAATGGCAGGGTGGTAAGATGAATGTATTAATTCCAATGGCTGGAGCTGGTAGTAGATTCCAGCAAGCTGGTTACACATTTCCAAAACCGTTAATTGATGTTCGTGGAAAGCCGATGATTCAGGTTGTTGCTGAGAATTTGAATATTGATGCCACATTCATTTATGTAGTTCAACGGGAGCACCGTGAAAAGTATAACCTTGATACATTACTCAATCTTATTACCCCAAATTGTAAGATTGTGGAAGTAAATGGTATGACCGAAGGTGCGGCGTGCACTACTCTGTTAGCAAAAGAGCATATCAATAACGATGAACCTTTGTTAATGGCAAACTCGGACCAATTTGTTGAATGGGACTCGAACGAGTTTATGTATAAGATGGTAGAGCAGAACCTTGATGGGGGTATCGTAACGTTCAGAGCTACCCACCCAAAGTGGTCATTTGCTAAAGTGGACGCTCAAGGATACGTCACCGAAGTTGCTGAGAAGAATCCAATTTCAGATATAGCAACGGTAGGAATTTATTATTGGAAGCGTGGGTCTGATTATGTAAAGTTTGCTGAGCAGATGATTGAAAAGAACATTCGGGTAAATAATGAATTCTATGTTTGCCCCGTATTCAATCAAGCGCTTGAAGCTGGATTGAAGGTCAAGCCGTTTGATATCCCAAAGATGTGGGGACTTGGAACACCAGAGGATTTAAACTACTTCTTAGAAAATCATCAGTAATTTACTATGAAAGTAGCGTTGTTACTGACGGGGTTAGCCCGCAAGGTAGAAGAAGGTTACAATAGTACGTGGAAGCATATCATAGAAAATTATGATACCGATGTGTATTTACATGCGTGGAAAGATGAGGAGTGGGAAAAAGTACCTCAAATATACACCAACAAGATTAAGTCACTGCACATACAAGACCCGTTTAAATTTACTCACTTTAAACAAGGTATCGCATTACCACACGCAGATAAGTCAAGACCGCTTCCACAATATGATGTGATGAGTTGTTTTAGACAGCTTCCTATGGTTTATAGTTGGCAAAAGGCATATCAGATTCTCTATGACACGAACATTTCATATGATTTTGTTATACGGAGTCGGTATGATATGGGAGTACACCATCCGATTGATTTGCACTCACTTGACAGTAATCTCATACACCACGGCCCAGGCGGAGCACATTACGATGATAATCTGTGTATAGCCAACCACAAGCATTCAGAATTACTGTTCCACAATGTATTTGATAAATTAATTAGTTATTCCAGAGAAACTGGAATTTTAAATAGCGCAGAATCAAGTTGGACTATGATACTCAATAGAGCTAAATTACAAGATAAAGCCCGAGTATCATCATCGCTCTCATTCAGATTGTTTAGAGATAATTGGTTGTGGTGGGGCGATGAGAACGGAAATATAATTTCAGAAAGAACACTTACTTAAGCCTAAGAGAAAACAAATTATGGCATCAAACAATATCCCTTTATTTAAAGTTTGGATGAATCCACGTGCAAAAGAAGAAGTTGCAAAGGTAGTAGATAGTGGATACATTGGACAAGGGGCAAAGGTTGACGAGTTTGAAGACCAGCTTCGTCAATATTTAGGGGTAGAACACTTGGTTACCCTGAACTCCGGTACTTCCGGGTTACATTTGGCTTTACATATGTTAAAGCAATCCTATGCATTTGCAGACGGATATAGCTCAGTTCAATGGCCGGGATTAACTTCCGACGATGAGGTTCTTACAACTTCATTAACGTGTACAGCTACTAACTTTCCTATATTGGCCAACGGATTCAATATCAAGTGGGTTGACCTTGACCCAACCACATTGAATATGGATTTGGATGATTTGGAACGTAAACTGTCCCCAAAGACCAAAGTAATCATCGCTATGCATTGGGGAGGATACCCGTTAGACCTAGACCGATTACAGCGTATTAAAAAGAAGTGCAAGGACCAGTTCGGATTTGAACCAGCCATCATACAAGATTGTGCTCATGCGATGGGCTCATTGTATAAAAACAAGAGTCTTGCGACTTATGGTGATTTGGCAATGTACAGTCTCCAAGCCATTAAGCATATAACATCGGTGGATGGTGGGGTGTTGGTAGTTCCTCCCCACTTAAATAAGCGAGCACGCCTGTTACGTTGGTATGGGATTGACCGAGATGAGAAGGGACGTACCGACTTTAGATGTGAAGCTGATATTACTGAGTGGGGCTTCAAGTTTCATATGAATGACGTATGTGCTACAATTGGTATGACCAACTTACAAGACGCCGACTATATCGTAGGTGCACATAAGAGTAACGCAAAATACTACGATGCAAACCTGTCGGGTATTTCTGGATTAACCACGTTGACCAGACATCCAGAGCGAGATTCTGCTTTCTGGATTTACAGTATGTTGGTAGACGATAGACCCGGATTTTATCGCTGGATGAAGGAATGTAACATCACGGTGTCCCAGGTTCACGAACGTAACGATAAGCACAGTGGATTACAGCATTTTAAGACTGAACTCCCCGTATTGGATAGAACCATCGGTAAGGTTGTTTCTATTCCCGTGGGCTGGTGGGTAACTGAAGAACAACGGGAATATATCGTTGATTGTATAAAGAAGGGTTGGTGATGTTAATATTCCGTCCGATAACCATAGACGATGCCCCATTTGTTAATAAAGTTCGTAATGGGTATGCCAAGGAGTTTTTACATACCGACACAATATTCTCATTGGAAGAGACAATTACGTGGATAGGACTTGTAATGAAAAGCATCCCATACTGGATGATAGAGTTGGACGGAGAAGTAGTAGGATACTTCAGAATCAGCATACAAGATGATAAGGTCTATATCGGTGCAGATATAGCTCCAGAGCATACTGGTAAGGGTATAGCAAAACAATCTTATAAATTCTTTATGCCGTTTGTCCTAGAAAAATACAATACCGATACTTTGTACTTGGAAGTATTATCAACAAACCACAGAGCGAAACACTTATACGAGACACTTGGGTTTGTTGAGGTAAGTCGGTATCCTATGGAAAAAGATGGTAAACCTGTTGAGTCGATAGTGATGAGATATGAAAATAGGAATTAATCTTGTAGGCGTTTCTTATAATGACGGCACAATCGGCCGGTATAGAAATTACGAAGATGCCATTGGTGGCTTTTTTACGAATGTTGTGACCCCTTTACGTGACGAAGGGCATGACATATATTTCTATTTGTATAGTTACGATAGTAAAAAAAAGAATGATATTTTAAATACCTACACACCAGTAAGAAAGTCTGTCTTTGTTGATGCGGGATTAAACAGAGTAGGTGGTGGAGATAAGTTACCCAATGGATTAAAAGTCATTTCTAATTCTTATATCAATAGCCTAACCCAATTACTTGGCGAAGATTTAGATTTAGTAATCTCTACCAGATATGACATCAACTTCTTCAAGAATCCATTTAAAGAATATCATTATGATTTTACAAAGTGTAACTTCTTGTGGAGAGAGCCGGAGTTCATGCACATACCGATTGTGAATGATACGTTCATTGTATTCCCACATAGTATGACACAAAACTTAATAAATGCTATTTTTCAAATGGAAGTTGACCCGCCATATGGAGTTGGGGTGGCTATGCATAATATTTTCGTTACTATGGCAAACGAAGTTGGTATAGATAACGTCCGTTGGGTATGTGATGAATTTAAAACAGCGACACAGAACAATCTTTATAAATTGATGAGAAACGAATAATGAGTAAACAAATCAGTGCATTCTTATGGGCATGGAAAAACTATGAAGCTGGGTCGAAGTCTTTACGTACTTTACGGAGATTTTATCCAGACGCAGATTTATTTATTCAGGTTGATTATGAAGGGGATGTAGAAAACTATACAAAGGTAGCTGAGCAGTTACATGCTACCGTGAGTCGTAATTCGTTTCAACTAGGGTATTGTGGTGATTTTGGTTATGTAAAGGTTGGTCGTACTCATTGGCCAAAGACACACTCGTTTGAGTGGTTAAATAATTTATATAAGGCATGCCGTTCCACGGATTCAAAGTATATGATTATTCTTGAAGAGGATGACTTTATTTTGAGCCCAATAACCTTACTTCAACAAGATGTATCAATCGCAATACATCCCACCCATCCGTCTCCAATCGGGGCGATTAGACCAAATAACATTGATGGAAGGCTGTTAGAATATTCTAAGCAGAAGGGAGGAGTAGACCATGCTCCTGGATATGGGGCTGGGGGTGGTGCGTTTGTTAATCGTGAACATTATATATCCGCGTGGGAACGTTGTAAGGATTATCTGTGGAACGATTATGACACCTTAGCAGATTACAGTCATATAGTTGGTTGGCAAGATTTCATTGTTCAGTATGTAATGATGTTGGGTGGCTACCCCGTAGTACAAAATCCACACCTCGCTGAGCATTGGGAAGTTGGGGAAAACTGGAAGTCATTTGAAATTATCACTGGATTTAAAGACCATACTTTGGTGGAAATATAATGAAAATAGCAATAATAGGATGTATAACAAAATACGGTGTTGACGACATCAAGCCTTATGTAAACTCCATCGTAAAGTCTGGGTTTACTGGACGGAAGCTTATGTTAGTATACGATGTCCCGCAAGACACTATACAGTTTTTAAGTGAGAATGGTTGGGAGGTTTATGAAGGGCAGCTACGACAACACATCATCGTACAGAGATTCCACGATGTCAGCCAACTATGTAATTTGTTAGACGATGATGTACTGGTATGGACAGACGTTAAAGATGTCATTTTCCAAAAAGACCCCACCGAATGGCTGGCGACTAATATGCAAAAGCCTATATTGGCTACGTCAGAAGCTATCACGTTTAAGGACGAGGAGTGGGCGGTAGTGAATGCAGGGACATCGTTCCCAGAAGAATGGGAAACACTACAACACCAACCGTCATATTGTGCGGGAACCATTATTGGTCAAAGAGAATATATCAGAGATTTATTTAATGAGATATATCGGTGGTCATTAACTACCAGTAATCCTTCTCAATTAAGCGACCAAGCTGCTTACAACGTGTTAATTAATTTAAAACACTTTGCAAATGACGTTCAGTTTGTAAAACAAAATGAGGGGCTGGTGGTGCATATGGGCGTATCGTGGATGAAGAGACATACACACGCTGACAAGCTTTTAGAGACACCACCATTTGTTTCTGTTGATTGGACCGTGACTTCTGAAAAGTCTGATACATTCTGCATTGTACATCAATATGACCGTGACCCAGAACTGAAACAACATTTACTTAAAATGTATGCTTGAAATTGTTATCTTTATCTTGCCCACCGAATTAAGCGAACTACGAACTACCATTAAACGGTTACGAGAATCCGCTAAGTTGCTATCCGCTACACAACAACATCGGATTAATGTTATTATGGGTGTGTCCAATGAAATTGTGGATTGGTCAAGAAGCGAATGGACAAAGCAACAGTGCAAAGAAGAATTTGAAGATATTTCTAAGTTGGTAGACTGGACGGAATCAAAGTTCACTGTGTCTACCACCATCAATGGTTGCACCACGGCTAGAAAGCACAAGGCATTTGACACGGATGCAAAGTGGTATTTGTGGTTAGATGTGGATATTATTTTCCCCGAAGAAACATTACATACGACATTTAATTCTATTGAAGTAATAGAAGAAGCTGGATTTAATAAGTTTGTATTAACCCCATCAACTGTTCGTCTCTGGGATGCTACGTGGGACTGTATAGTATCTCCCAGATTCTTAGACAAACCGTTGGGATATGAACGACAGAACAATCCATATGAAGATACCGTGCTATCTAATATAAATGAATTTACTTTGTCGGAAGTACGTAACTCTTCGTCTGGACAACCGTATATGAAATTTGCTGGCGGTTGGTTTACCGTAATATCACACGACCTCTTGACAATCGTTCCAATACCAGATAGCTTTAGTCATTATGGATTGGAAGATACGTATATTATGTGGGGAACGCACGTACTAAATGACCCCAATATAAAGCAATTTAGAAATGAAGAACTTGTTGTTTGTGAGAATTATTTTGACCGTGATGTTTATCTAAAAAATAAGATTAAATTAATTGACAGACGCGACGAATATAAGAACCATAACACGCAAATGTTTAATATAGAATTAAACAATCTTTTAAGAGGTTATAATGCAAATAGATTATGATTTTAAAACCCCCGAAGTTATCGCTCAAATTGAACGGGAATATCCTGCGATGACCACGGAGTACAAGAAGATTATGATGGAACAATACGAAACGTTCTGTCTGAAACAGTCAAACTACGGTCCAGGCAATATCTCTGTAGGTACGTCCCTAGCGACGCCAGAGGATGTAAAACTCTCATTGACTGGACTCTGGTTCCGCATGAACGATAAGATTCAGCGGTTGAAGCAGTTGATTGTGTTGGGTAAGCAGGACAATGTAGGAGAAGCAGTCGAAGATACCTTCCAAGACCTATCGGTATATGGGGTAATCTGTCAGTTGGTAAATCGTGGTAAGTGGGCTAAATAACTTTATAACAAGGAGAACTGGTAATGCCGAAGTGGAGTTTTAATGGACGAATTGACGATGACTTTGAATTCGAAGATGA
>Ga0129336_10001066_pt1 | contig 16332 bp, 25 predicted proteins | sample CPB6_02_DNA_FD_96878 | JGI IMG/M metagenome (GOLD analysis project Ga0129336, IMG submission 96878) | Freshwater to marine salinity gradient microbial communities from Chesapeake Bay, USA - CPBay_Sum_0.6_0.2_DNA | ecosystem: Environmental > Aquatic > Marine > Coastal | place: USA: Chesapeake...
ATTTACATCCATCCATATGCTGCTGCCATAAGCACTATTACCAGTTTGACTGATGTTAAACACATTGAAATTACCTGCCACTGTAATAGTTTGATTGTGATTATTGCCCACTGCGTCAATGTTGAATTCATTGCTGTTACCGCTGGTCACTGTTATCTGACTGTTTAGATCATCACCTGTGCCACGAAACTGTATGGCATTGCTGTTACCTGTGAATTTCCAATTGATCACAGCATCCTTACAGCCTGTCAGTGCTGCACCTGCTGAACTTGATCCTGTTCCGCATAACACATCAGCAAAGTTACTGTTGCCTAACTGCTGTATGGTAACATCCACTCCCTGTGCGGCCACATCTGGACTCACAGCCTTCATACTGATAGTATTGTTATTGCCTACTTGATTTAGGATAATGTTGTGATCATCACCACGTAGGTATATAGCACTGTTTACTGTGTATTGACGCACACCGCCTGCGTTTAGTCGATCCACAATACCTGTTATAATTTTGCTATAGGTTGAATCACTGCCAGCAGTATTTCCACTACCTGTCTGTGTAATGCTGACATTAGGACGTTCACCGTCTTGATCAATAAACACACGATTGGTAGCACTCTGTGTCAGTGCTGTGGCTGTGCCTGCCATTACTCCCACTGTGGGATCAACGGGAGTTGTTGGAGTTGGTGCTGCCACTGTGGTCTGTGCTGCTACCGGAAATGCTGCCATCATCAGCAGTGTTAGTAATGTTTTCTTCATATTCGCTCCGTTCTTCATTAGTTTGTTTTAACTGGCTGGCCGCTTGAATCGACCAATCCTTGATTGGGGGTTGATTCAGTAGACTGGGGGGTAGTTTTGGGCTTCGATGTCTGAACCACGTCATGTTTTACTTGCTCCTTGTATTTCCACAGTCCTTGACGCTCACCTTGATTTATCAGTTCTATCACACCTGCCTCAATGGCTGAGCGCATGGCATAATTACCCGGCTCATTGAATGTTTGACCTGTATCTAGTTCAAACGCACGAGTAGCAGTGTTAAAGAACCTTAATGCTGTAAGGCCTTCTGATGTGCTTAATAAGTTCTTTTCTATGGTAACACTGGTTAATACTTCGCCAGTTTGAACGCTGACTAATCTTAAACTGATAACCACTAGGTCCTGTGTGTATTGAGTATATGGTCCAATGCCCAGCCAACGAGCACCTGTGCCCCCTGTTAGAGTATTTGAATTATAATCAATTATTCCACCTTCTATGATCACACCTGCAAGGGTCATTGGAGGCAGCATTTTAGCCTTATCACCGTCATATATCTCTCTAGTCTGTTTGATCATCTGACGTTCTTTTAGCAGGTTATCTAGTCCCACACGCTCTACCACTGTAAACCATTGACGATTACCTACTTCACTGAGAGTTTTAATTAGATAATTTTCAGCACCTTGTGTAACAGCAGATGAAAATAAACTCAATGTATTACTGGGCTTACGCTGTCCTGTTAGATCTCTAAAGTTATAAACTGCCACAGTGATTGGAGGACCTGCTGGTGCTGGCACTTGATTTAATTCTTTTAGTATATTTTGACTTACTTTGGGTTCGCTTGCTGCCTGCGCATCAACGATTGGTCGTATGGCATTACAACCTCCTAATGCTATACTTGCTGCGATTATGCTTAATTTAAGTATGTTCTTCATGTTAGAATCCAAAACTTGCTATTGGAACACGCACAGTGGTCACAGTTCCTGCTTTATCTACCACTGTCAATGTTACATCTTTATCTGTTTTAACCCAAGTGATAGTATTACCATCTAAAGTAAACACACCTGAACTAGGATTAATACATCCTGCTATGGGTAAGCCGTCTGCACCGTTACATTTATTTTGGAATAGATTTGTGCTGAGTTGGCTGGCCAATTGTGCGTATACTTGACTGGTAAACAGGCTCATAAAGCGAGCCAATGGTGTATTCTGTGCTTCGGCTAATAGTTTAGCCTCTTCTGATTTCTTTTGACTTTCTAAATTGTCCTTACGTGCCTTTTCTATACTGTCTATAGTAAGAACATGGCTGCTCCAATTTTGTCCATTAAAACTTGGACTTTTGAATTGCTGAACCAGTTCGGCATGGGCCAATAACGGCAGACAAAACAATGCTAAACCAATCTTCTTCATATTCGCTCCTTAGTTATATATATTTATAGGAAGCAAATATTTTAATATGTCTATGTACTAAAAGGAAAAAAATCTGCTACTAGTGCTTCACGTATAGTTGTTGTCGGTGTAGTCGAACCTGCTGCAGCAGACGTCCAATTTTGATATCCAGATCCATCAAATGTGAAGGACAAAGTTTTATCATTGGCTGTTAATAATAATGTATTCTGATCCCATATAAATGGTTCAGTGGGCATAGTCAATCCTTGTCCGCTACCAGTTGGATATCTAGTTCCTTTAGATATTCTAAAATTACTGATAAATCCTCGGAACGGACTAGAAATCCAACCACCTGATTTATAATAACCAATTCTATTCTGATAAGTGTAAGCGAAATTTATTGAGAACGCACCAACTGTTTGTATATTATCTTGCTGTCCATTCACAAATGTCTTGAGTGAGGTTCGTCCTAAACGTTGTACAACTATGTGATACCAAGTATTATTGTTTAAGTCAATGCTACCGGTTAAAACAATAATTGCATCATGGGTAACTACTAATCTATTAGAAGAATTAATATAGATATGATACCCTTGGCTTATATCATTTAGTCCATGGCTGTAAAGTCCCATAGTAGTACCTCCACTTGTTCTATAGATCCAGCATTCAATAGTATAGTCACCAAATCCGATGTTTAATTGATTAGTTACAACATCTACGCTTAGAGGATTGCTGTTAACAGTGGGACTAGGAGAACTCTGTAGGAGCCAATTTGTCCATGTATTAGCACTAAGTGCGTATGCGTAAGTTGAAGTATTACCTGTTACCAGTATAGTTCCTGAATCAAACGGCTTAGGAGTACATCCCTGTACTTCAATTGTTCTAGCAAAATTTGACCATCTAAGATCTGTAATTGCTCCTATCCAATTTACGTAAGTACCCGAAGCAGCGAATGTACCTACTCGTAGAGGGTCAGTATTTGTCATAGGATGAGCCCATGTTCCAGAACCAGCTGCGTATCCATTTATATAAAATTTAGTTTGATTAGTACCAGTTCCTTCTCTCACTACAGCAACATATGTCCAACTATTTAATGCTATAATCTGTGAGCTAGTTGGTCCTCCGAATGTAGGACTAGAACCATACATGTAAAGTTGTAAGGTATTATTAACTCCAAATGCCCAACCAGTAGGGGCAAGAGCACCTTTGTTTAAAATACCACGAATTGAACCAGCGCCAGGTGCCGTAGTTAGATAGACATTCGCTTCTATTGTAAAAGTACCCGTACCTATATCATAAACTACATTTTGGGTAGCTGTGGACAGATGGCCAGTAGTGCTTGCGGAATATCCAAACGCATAGGCGATTTCTTGTCTAAATGCCACATAGGTATCCGGACTAGGAGGATAATACATACTTCTATACCTATTATCTTCTTGTAATGTAATGCCTCCTTGAACGAGTCCTCCGCCAGTAATTTGCAAAATTTTTTCCTAAAGTAAAAGATACCAAACAATAAACAAATAGCATAATTGATGAGCGAACTGGTCTAATCCAAATTCAGCCCAATATCTAGATGTAGCAGGATTTTTACTACCATATTTTACCTTAAACCAATCTATATGATAGTGTGCTATACCTTCTAAAAATCCTATGGCTAAAATTAAAGCAGGCTCAATTTTAAAGAACCAACTAAAAATACATAATACCAAAATAGTCCATAACATGTGATCTAAACTGTGGCTAATGCCTACAGGATCACCATATACACCTTTTTTTACTGTTTGATCATAGGTTTGAATACCAAAATCTGCATACCAATGCTTGGCCTGTAACAAAAACATTAAGAATAGTATATCCATAAAACTATTTATATACTTACTTAAAGGTTAGTTACGTTAATTTTTCCCAGCTAATAAACTGTGGGTTTCTTAGGGTTTGTATTCTTACAGTAGGGTTAGATTCAAACATTCCGTTAGCATATCTGATGTAGATGTCAAGTTCGGCAAATTCAGTGCTATCAGGGCGGCCAATTTGAGCAACAAATAGTTGGCTGGTCCCATCAGGAGCACCATACTTTAATCCCATAAGTTGTAGATCTTCTACTTCTGTAATACTAGGAACATAGTATAGTCCGCTGACACTGGCATAGAAATATGGCTGCTTACTGAATCTCAACATAGAAACTAGACTATTATTTTGTTTGAGTGTATTTTCAATAATGCTTTCAAACACTGTGGCTATTTTTGAATATAGAGGAGTAGCGTAGGCTTTTTTTGACTGCCAGTTAGCCTGGAACCAATCTCCAAACACTCGTTGCCATTTTGCGTTTTTACCAGAAGATGCGATTATTGTATTAGCATCTGCTGTTAGACTCGTTTTACCCTTACAAGTAAATTTTTGAGTGGCAGAATCAAATACAATAGTATATTTGTCTGTGAGCGGAGCAATTACCTCATCTGGCTTGCTCTGTGCTAAGGCTAGAACATCATTAAAAATGTCCTGTTTCATTTTCTTAAATTCTTCTTGAGCATATTGATAGAAAATATCATTGCCTCGTTCTGGTGTTAGCCCTAGAGCCTTTGGAGTAAGGTTTGCTAGAGTTATACCACCTTCTGCTTTAAGACTAATTCCTGCTACACTGGTTCCTTCAAATCCTATATCTGCAGGATTGTCTGCTTGATTTTTGCCACCTGCCCAGGTCAATTGTGTTATAGACTCACCTGTCTCTGATAGTTTTTTGTTAATCAGTTCAACATAGCCTGAACTGATCTGATGCCACCTTTGAAATAATCCGTGATCAAAGTTAGGCCCTAGTAATTTTTTAATAGAATTAAATGTGTTATCGGGATTAGACAGCATGTTAGCAGGTATAGATTGTTCAGGCTGTGATGGATTGAATGATTCTGGATCCACTCCCGTAAGAGCACATAGAACCGCTATCTCACTATTATATCTAACTCCAGAGGATTTTCCTCCTTCGTCTAGGGGCTTAGAAAATTCACTAAATCGCATAATAAAATATTTATGCAACCTCTGGGAACAGCACTTCTTCTACAAATTGTTTAATTGTGGGTTCAGACACACCCATGGCCATCATGCTCTTGATAACCTGAGGATTTTGTTTTTGATAATAGCAATATCGATTTTGAGCCATATGAAAATCTGCAGCGCAGGTCTGACTCAAACCTACATTTTCTAAATAATATCTCAAAGATGTTTCTGCTATTTCACATAATTTTTTAATTTCATGCTCGTCTTGAATGTTACCTGCGGCAATCATCGCGGGACTAAAAATGTTTTTGGCCCATTCTGGTAAAACTCTAGGCTTAGTCCATTCTAATGATGAAGATCGTGCCGCGAACCAAGATATCATTCTATGTGAAGGATCTCCGGCGTTGCTGAAGTCATGAAAAGCCCCAGTAATTTTATTACGTCCGCAGACTGCGTCAAATCCCCATATTGGACTAGGATCATTATAATGTGGAAAAACTGTACTATGAAGTATATATATTCCGTGTGAATCACGTTTATCTACTATTTCTATATGGGCTCGTCTATATCGCATACTGGTCCAAAGACTATTATGCCAGTCATATTGGTTATGATGACCGTCTTTTATAACTTCCCCAGTTTGTGTAAATAAATTCTCAAAAGTTTTGCTAAGTGTTTCAATGCTGTGCCAAACGTGCGTCATAATCCCTCATCATTGTAATGGCCCAATCAAAGGCTATATTGGCTTCTTCTGCCAAACCATCATGTATTTTTTGTCTAATATTTGTAATCAGAGTCTTTGCGTCGGCAAATTCTAAATTACGATGACTACCAGGTACAATCTTTCTAATCATTTGTCCGCCGAACATATCGCCCATGTGCCAGGTATATAGATGTGCCATTACTTTAGATGGCTGATTGGAAATGCTTGAAATATATTGATAATAGTCAATTACTACAGGTCTAAAATGATATTTTAGATTTTCATTGTTCATTTCTTGAAAATCAGAAAATAGATAAAAGGCCCTTCTTATATCTGGAAGATCATTTAGAAGTCCGTTGGCTCCTGCCGCGCCTTCTATTGCTCCATAAAACAACCATTTCTGATAGGTCCAATCTACCCACAAATTAAAAGGCAGGGTCCTTGCGAACACTGCCTTCATAAACGATGTAGATTCTGCCTGTTGATGTTTTTCTGCTGTTAGTTCTTTTAGACTCATTCTGTTTCTAATTTAGTTTGTAAGGGAAATCCGTTAGATCTAGCTAGATTAGTAGATTCTAATACCTTTTGCTCAGCTATTTCATATGAGTAAATTCCAGCTACCGCACTGCCTTCTTGATGAATTTTTAGAGTAATATCAGTTGCGGGTTCTTGTTTATGCCTAAAGATAGTCATCAGCATGGCTATGACAAACTCCATAGGGGTGACATCATCGTTGAGTACAATAACCTTATATTTTTTTGGTAGATTAGACTTATCGATTGATTTGGTAGTGGATTCTACAATTACATCTGTACTCATAGTAGTTTATTTATGGTTGTGGGGGCCTAAGCCCCCTGGTTTGTTTATTCTACAATTTTGATTGTTCTAGGCTTTAAAGCCTCAGGTACAACACGTTGTAGTCTTATTCGTAAAACACCATTTTTAATTTTAGCCTCACCAACTTCAATATGTTCAGCTAACGGCCAAGTTCTAGTAAAGTCTCTGTTGGCTAAACCGTGATGAAGATAAACTGTTTCATCTTGATCCTGCCTATTTCTCTCACCTCTAACAATCAGTTGAGTCTGATCGATTTCAACTGAAACCTCCTCTTTCTCAAAGCCTGTTACTGCTATTTCTAATTCATAACTGTTTTCACCAGTTTTAATAATATTATATGGCGGATAATTATTGTTGATTTGATTTTGGAACCTACGTTCAAAATCGTTAAACAATGTATCAAAACCTAAAAGTGCCCTATTTAGAGCATTTGTATCAAAACGAACGATTTGTGTCATAATAATCTCCTTTTAAAGTAAGAAAATTCGAGGCCCTAATAGGTACCTCATTTACTGAAATCAATTTTTGACTTCTGTAAATTCTGCATCTACAACATCATCTTTATTTTTCGATTCTGTTGCTTTCTGTTCTTTTTCTGCTTCCTGCTTGATTTGAATAGCAGGCATAGCAGCAGTGACTAATTCCATAGTAGTTGTCTGAATCTTATTTACATCATCTTCTTTCATAGCAGATTCCAAAGCGGCAATAGCATCTTCTATTTTAGTTTTGTCTTCTGCGCTAATTTTAGCTTCAACTTCCGATAATGTCTTTCTTGTTTGGTAAATTTGACCTTCTGCGTTGTTCCTAGCTAAAATCAATTCACGTTGTTGTTTGTCAGATTCAGCATTATCTTCTGCTTCTTGTATCATACGCTTGATTTCTGTCTCTGTCAAACCACTACTAGATTTAATGGTAATTTCGCTGGCTTTATCAGTGGCTTTGTCTTTGGCTGATACCTTTAAAATTCCGTTGGCATCGATATCAAATGTGACATCAATTTGTGGAACACCCCGTGGCTGAGGATCAATACCACCTAAGTTAAAGTCTCCTAATAATTTATTATATACTACAAGTTCTCTTTCACCTTGAAAAACTTTAATAGTAACAGCTGGTTGATTATCTTGAGCTGTGCTAAAAGTTTCTGTATGTTTGGTAGGAATGGTAGTATTTTTCTTAATAACTTTGGCCATAACTCCGCCCTGTGTCTCAATACCTAAGCTCAAAGGTGTAACGTCTAATAATAGTACATCTTTTCTATCGCCACTTAGTACAGCACCTTGAATAGCAGCACCTACTGCTACTGCTTCATCTGGATTGACATCACGACGTGGTGCCTTGCCAAACAGTTGTTCAACTGCCTGTTGGACCTTAGGCATGCGTGTCATACCGCCTACAAGGATTACCTCATCAATATCGGTTGCGGTTACACCTGCGTCTTTCATGGCAATACGACATGGTTCAATACTGCGCTGAATAAGTTCATCAACAAGACTTTCTAGTTTAGCCTTGGTAATATTAATATTCAAATGTTTTGGTCCGCTGGCATCTGCTGTGACATATGGCAAATTTACAGTGGTTTGTGCAGAATTACTTAATTCAATTTTGGCTTTTTCTGCTGCCTCTTTAAGACGTTGGAGTGCCAAAACATCCTTGGTAAGATCAACTCCCTGTTCTTTCTTAAATTCAGAAACCAAGAAATCCATGATTCGTTGATCAAAATCTTCGCCACCTAAAAATGTATCTCCATTGGTGCTTAATACTTCAATTTGTTTGTCGCCTTCTATATTGGCAATTTCAATAATTGAAATATCAAAAGTACCTCCACCTAGATCATAGACAGCAACTTTACGATCTTGTTTATCAGTTTTATCTACACCATAGGCTAATGCTGCTGCAGTAGGTTCGTTGATAATACGAAGAACTTCAAGTCCGGCAATGCGACCTGCGTCTTTGGTAGCTTGTCTTTGACTGTCGTTAAAGTAAGCAGGCACAGTGATCACAGCCTGTGTAACTTCATGACCCAGATATTCTTCTGCAGTTTTTTTCATTTTGCGTAGAACTTCTGCTGAGATTTGCGGTGGTGCTAATTTTTCATTATTAGCTTCAATCCAAGCATCACCATTATCTGCCTCTATAATCTTGTAGGGCATAAGGTCAATGTCTTTTTGTACAGCCTCTTCTTTAAACTTGCGACCAATTAGTCGTTTGGAAGCGTAAATGGTATTTTTAGGATTTGTTACCGCTTGTCGTTTAGCCGATGCTCCTACAAGGATTTCATCTCCATAGGCAATGATACTAGGTGTAGTACGAGCACCTTCTGAATTTTCAATTACACGGGGATTTCCATTTTCGATGACTGCTACACAGCTATTGGTAGTACCGAGGTCGATACCGATGACTTTACTCATAATGTTCTCCTTTGAAAGTGAGTATGTGAGCTTATGCTCTTTTATAATATCCTTAAAGGTCTATTATATGTTTATTTATCTATGATATGATCAGATACTCTATTAAACCGTTTGATATAATTTTCTTTATACCATTCTAAAGACGCATCTGGATTATAGTCTTTAACAATTTCTTTTTTTACCATATCATATAACGGCCATTGTAATTTGGCACAGAGTCTATGTGTTAAAAGTTCTAATACCGAATTAACATCTGAACCATTATTAAATTTTTGTAAGCATAGGGCGAGTTCTTTTCGTCTTGCTTCTTCACACCATTCTTCATAATACTGATTAGTCATTATATTTTATACCTCAAAGCAAAATAAGTAGCTAATTTTTCATTGTAAAATATAAAGTTAGTATAACTTCTTGTTTGCCCTTCCATAGAAATTTTTCCTTGGAAATGGGCAAAGTCAAAGTCAATGGCCTGTTTGTAACCCTGTTGTCTAAGTTGATGAACTATTTCTAAAACCTCGTTGGGTTTTATATCAAATACTCTAATGGCTATCATACCTCAACTATGAAATTAGGGTCCCATCCGCTATCCGGCTCATATCCTTCATAACCTCTAGGATTACAAACTACTCTTGTCGATCCTACCATATAATCACAGACATTATGAACATGGCCGTGCGTCCATAATTTAATCTGTGGGTGATCTAGGATAAATCCAGTGAGATCACTACGGTAAGCACCATTCAAGTGGTCCTCATTAGCATACCTTGGATGTGTGCTTTGCGGTGATGGAGCATGATGTCCTACTACCACATACTGTCTGCTCTTATCTGCTTCAATCACTGATTTAATATAAGTTAAACTTTCGCGATGACGACCTAGAGTAGTCATTGGTTTAAGTTTGCTATAATTTTTAGTGCTATCACGAACCACTCGGTAGTCATTCATACTAGTAGAGCAGATGGCCATTGTAGTAGGATCGCCTCGATTAAAATCTGTCCAAAGAGTAGTGCCAACAAACACTATGCCGTTAATTTCTTTAGTTTGCATTTCCAAGAAATAGACGTTAGGAAATACAGATGCTTCCGATCTAAGCCAGTCTAGAGCATCAGGAAACTTACCATGATAGAATTCGTGATTGCCAGCAATATAGATAACGTGAGGAAAGGCTTGACTTACACGACCTAGAAACTCTCTAAAGCGTTCTGCCTTACCTCGCTGTGTATATGAAACAGGTAAGGTAACATCATCTGCAGCAAACTCATGTAGATTTTGAGCAATCATAATGTCCCCACCGAGGATTAGGACATCTGCACCTTGTTCATTGGGTATAATGATATCACTGAACTCAAGGTGTAAATCGCTAACCAACTGAATTTTCATTTCACTTCCACTTTAATAAAAACCATTGATATTCTGCATCACTAGCCAGATAAATTCTTGTATTGTAACTGTCATGAATCCAGGCCCATTTTTGATCTTGTAAGCCTTGGATGTCTAACTCAGCACTAGGGCCCCAGTTCTCCCAACACCAGTTTCTAACTTCTACAAATTTATGTATATTAGTATAGGAAAAACTGGCAAAGTATTTGAATCTGGAATGACCTGTATGGCGCTTGTCTAACTTACCTGTTTTCATTTTTGAACCAGCTTATTTGTTTATAAACATTCTGTACTCCTACAGCCTGTCTAATAGCATCTTGTAAAGCATCGTGTTTAGAATTTTGTGGCATATTTGGTGTGAACCCAATATCAAACAATGTTCTCGTATCTCTTAGTTGCCAATAATTCCAGGGTAAAGGTCTATTAAGTTGTCTCAGCAAATCTTCTAAAATAACCAAATCAAAAGTTGCTCCATGACTCCAGAACAAGTCGCAACCCCAAGCAAAATTATGAAACCTATTCATTCCTTGATTGATAGGAAGCCTGTCCTTTTCATCAAAAGCTTCTTCCATGATCAACGGGTCTTGCTTACTCCACCATTCAATAGTATTTGGATCAATATCACGTTTGAGTTGATCTTGTTCATCTAAGTTCATCTTAAAATAGCATGTATCCAAAATGCCATCTCCCATAGGGTCAAAATGAACTGCACCTAGACTTAAAATCACAGCCCTAGGTGTAACGGCCAGTGTTTCTAAATCCACCATAAGATGTTTAGCCATTAGTTCAGTTTCCTTTTTTTAACGATATCATCATTTAACATATGCCTAAGGCTTTCTGCCAATTCTGGGTCATCAAGTTCTAGCTCATCAAGATTAATCGGCTTACTTTTTTCTAAAAGGTCCCCAGAAGATAAACCTTCTTCTAGATCTTTTATCAATTGATCCAATTCTTCTTGAGACCCTTCAAAGGAATCAAAAGCACCGGGCATAAAGGTTATTTTAAGTTTCTTAGTCATGCCTTATAATAGCATGTTTTGCGTTACAAGTCAATAAAGTTTCTTAGGTAATTCTTGATTTCTAAGTTTTTTCAACCATCGAGCTCTAGCAGCACCTTTTTTACGCTTTCGTTCAGTGGTAGGTTTTTCATAAAACATCCTACTCCTCAATTCTTCTAACTTACCAGAGTCATCTACTTTTTGTTTGAATTTTTTAAGTACAGTATTGAAAGGCAGCTCTCCACTAACAATTTTAGTGCCAGATATGCCATTTTTAGATTTGCTCATATCGTCCTTCGAAAGAATTATTTATTTGGTTCTAGTAATTCAAATAACACATGTTCCAAAAAAAAGTCAATATCTGGTAATCTATTAGAATTAATATATTGAAAAATTTCACCTACGGAAGCATTGTGTGTTTGATAATAGACGTGACTTTTGCTCAAAATATAGCCACTCATTAATGCTGATAATTCTGAATGATTATCTAGATTAATAAATGCCTTGGCGGACTGTGACAAAGCATACAATAACCATTTTGTTTCATTTTCACCGGAGTAAAAATATATATTCAGAGGAATCTCAGACTGTGATATACTCAACCAATTTGTAATTTTTTCTTGCTCGGTTTCGTTTAAATTGATAAGCAGTATGCTGGTATTATTGTTTTCAAAAAAATCAGGTGGTGTAATTAGAGTGACCTTATTTTTCATATAATCCTTTTTTTACTTCTTCTACTAGATTTTGAGGTACATCGTTGATTGTCATTATGCCGTTGTTGATCATATTTGTGTAGTAGTCTATAAGAACTTTACCTCCGAGCCTACTGTTTCTCAAATTTACATTTGTTCGTATATTTGTTGATGTTGACCAAGGATCTATAGATTCTAAATTACTTATTGTTTCTGCCTGAGGTTCAGGGGAAAAATGGACTTCATTGTCCTTAGGAGGTGGTAAAATTGGCTGTTTGAAATTTTGAAAACTTATTTGACTCGCTAATAAAAGAACTATAGCTAAAGGATCAAATACTATGATGATTAATATGATGACCCATGTGACAGATTTTTCCAAAACTGTTTGATCAGTTTCTCCATAAAAGAAGGCCGCTATATATTTGAGTGGTCCTACCTCAGCTTCAACCTGCCTAACCTGCGCACGTATAGGTGCGGCCTCATTATTAAGTTCACTAAGTCTTTTCTGTTCGGTCTCAATTTCTGAGGAAATACGAGTGCGATCTCTTTGTTGACTTTTACGTAGAGCAATGGACTTATCAGCACCTTGTTCGTTCTGCGATCGTGCCATAACTTGATCCACTGCCTCGTCCATTTGTTTAAGTTCGCGGCGCTTGGTTTCAATATTTTCTTTGGAAGTTTTAATCTTTTCATCATATATAGCTAATTGAGATAGTACGTCTTCGCCAACCTTATTTTGGTCGCTATGCGCTTTGCTTAGAAATCCAAATATGCCCATGCTGGTAATTAGCATGAGTAATACTATAGCACTGATAAGATATATTTTAACAGGCCTAGGACAAATTTGCCAATTTTGTTTTAACCAAACTGTCGCTACAATTTTTCCTATTTCTAAAGCCACACCCATAATTATTATAGGAATAGCAGCAGCAGAAAATATAGCGGTAAGTCCTACTACAGAATAATATACTGCTACACTAGAAATTGTTAGACCGCTTAATAAGGCCATATAGGCCAATAATATCTCATTGAATTTACTCATAGAGATATTTATTGACCCTAAGTAGGCTTATTATCTACGCATACTAGAAATTTCCTTAGCCTGTGTATCTGAGAAAATTGGTACAGCATTACTTTTGTGCATTGTACCAATACCGACTATTTTATCTCCAGTGTAAACAGGAGCATCTTTTTTAACAGCATTGCCTAAACCACTGTCCAAACTCTTAATATTGGCCGTAGTTGACCTACCAGGAGGAGGTACTAGTTTATAAACTAGACGCTTGGCATTAAGGCCTTGTGCCTTTTTCTTTTCTTCTTTTTCTACCTGGTATTTTTGTTTCAACTCTCGCCAACTATTTTCAAGTGCTTCGTGTTTACGTTTGGCTTCTGAACTTATCCATTTAAACTTGCCCTTGCGCTTGCCTGTGGTGCTAAGCCAGGGACCTTCGAGGTGCATACTCATTTAGAACATTCCTGCGATAAAGATTGCTAATAAAATCCACCAGCCACTATAAGGACTAGTGATAATCCAAGCAGTAAAAACCAATAAGGCAATAACCTTAAAGGTCCCTGCCATTACTCATCAATACGGCTGTAATTCAAAACATTGCCTTGGCCATACTGAGCTTCGGCAAGCATTTTGGCTTCATAGTCGTTGTTAGCGAAAATAAAGGTATTAGCAGTTTGATACTCATTGATACGAACCCAAATAGCATACTTATACATACATTTCTCCAATAAAATTGCTATATTTGTATTATAGTGATGATTCTATAATCTGTCAATGATGTGGCTTATTTGCCACTATTTTAGTCCATTGAGTCTGTAGCAGCCTACCCATGTAGGTGTGCTAGCAGGAGCGCCATTAGGATAACTTTTGGTAACATCACCGTCATTTGGATTGTTACTGGCTCTAGGACTTTGGTTGCCTCCAATAAAGGTAAATTTTCCTCCTGAAGCACTAAAAACAAAATTTACATGCCTATAACTCCAAAATGCTATATCACCTGGTTGGGCTTGGTCTTTTGGCACGCTTACTGCTCCCCAGGCAGCAGGATTTTGAGTGATAGCAGCCGCACTGGCGGTTTTTACAAATTTGTTTCCTGAAGCCATCAAACAGTAATTCACAAATCCCATACACCAAGCAGTTTGATCTGTGTTCCAAGGACTGGCTGCGCCAAATCCTAATTTAGACCAAATACCAGTAATATTTGGATTACTTGCACCACCTCCCTGCCCTGTCTCACGCCACAAACCACGACCTGCTTCACTTAATATATTGTTTAACAGCAATAATAATCCAGTCGTGGCAGTGGTAGAAGTGGTAGTTCCTGTCGTACCTGTGATAGGTGTAACATCGACTCCGTCTTCTGCCGGACTGTAATTTCCTTTAATTCCGTCTGCGGCGGCATTACCATTGTAAAAACTATTTGGACCTGAAGGATTGTTAGCCTGTTGTGCTAATAAACTATCAGTATTCCCAGATGTAACTGTAACTACAGCAGGATTTACCAATGCGCTGGCTCCATCTGCGTTAACATTAGCAAACGCACTGCTAGTACCTGCTTGTAACCATAATGCCACAGGCACATTGTTTACATAGACATTATTGCTATTATAAACATCTTTAATTTTACCATCGCCAGGAATGTAAGGCATCTTTTATCCTAAAGCTATACCAGTTGTGCCCTGCATGTACTGTTTGGCAGCATCGCTTTTACTTGGAGCCACTACAAAAAGTTGATTTTTCCTAAGGGTGTATTCATCTTTGCTACTCAAAAACATCCACGGTATCATTCCTAGTCCACCAGGACCTCCTAGAGTCAATGCTAGTGGTCTAGTTATTGTTATATCATCTGTAGTTTCTTGCTCAAATCTGGCAATAATTTCATCACCGTTAATCAGCTTTATACTAACTACATCTCCCTTAGTAAAACCTTTGTTAATTAACATATTTTCCTCTATTATTCTTCGCCTATTAATCTTTCTAAAGTCTTGTAATGCTCATATGCTTTTTTAAGTGCTGCAAACTTTTCTAATCGTTCAGGACTAGGTTCTTGAAGAACAGCTAACCTATCTTCTATCTTTTTTAAGAGATGTAATATACTATGTCCTTGTATTTTTACATCACCTTCAAATTCTGCATCACCCTTTACTGATAATGATGAATCTAATTGGCTACCAGTGATCTTAGGGTAATTGTACGAAGACCATTGAGTGTGGTTCCAATTATTGGCAGTATTAAGTAAAGTTCCTTGAGCACCTGATGATAGAGCAGAAGTATAAACTCCCGACGTATCAATGCTGATTGTATCTAGAGCAGATAGGTCGCTGATAGTCAATGGTGGTAGACTAGTAAAAGTATCCATGCTGGAAAGTTGACTAGTCATATGATCACTGTCTGCGGTAATTTTAAGATCTTCTTCTCTATCCATTTGCAGCCTCTAACAAGTAATTCTTGAGTTCTGCGTAGCCTCCTATTAGGGTATCGTCTATAAAAATTTGTGGCACTGTTTTAGCATTAGGTACGGCTTCTAAAAGTTCTTCTTTGGTCCATCCATCGCCTATTTTTCTTTCTTCAAAAGAGATACCTTTAAGTTTAAGTAAACTTTTTGCTTGGTCACAATTTGGACAGTGATATTTGGACCATAGAATTGCTTTCATCTTATTCTCCTTATTATAATGTTGGCAAATCTTCGTAATCTACCTTATCGCTCATAACACCGATTACGTAGTTTGTACTCTCATTTTCTTGTAGAGCAGTCTGTTTTTTGTTGATATTAACATGTTTGTTAAACCATGGAATTGGACTGGTCTTAGGGTGATCACCGTTATAGCGGATACCGATATCCTTCAAACGATTAAATGCTGTGTAATCAACAAAATCTTTCAGTATTTGGGGATTTAGGCCTATAACTACTCCTCTATTGAAAAGATAATCAGCCCAGGCTTTTTCTTCTGCTATAACATCCATATACATGTTATACACTTCATCTTTACAACTATCAACAATTTTGGCAAATCTTGGATCCTCTTTTTGAACCTGATTGATTATCCAAGCGGTCCATTCTGTATGTAATAATTCATCCTGTAGAATAAGACTGATAATATTACCATTACCGATAAAAATACGATTCTCTACCATAGCCAAACTAGTAGCGAAAGATACCATAAACCTTATAG
>Ga0129336_10001067_pt1 | contig 16331 bp, 8 predicted proteins | sample CPB6_02_DNA_FD_96878 | JGI IMG/M metagenome (GOLD analysis project Ga0129336, IMG submission 96878) | Freshwater to marine salinity gradient microbial communities from Chesapeake Bay, USA - CPBay_Sum_0.6_0.2_DNA | ecosystem: Environmental > Aquatic > Marine > Coastal | place: USA: Chesapeake Bay...
AACGAGTTGTAAATGTGAGTTTGTTGCTTACATTCTAACTTTTTGTAGTTATTAAATCTTCTTTCTATGTTCTTTGATGAACCTATGTAGATTTTACCAGAAGGATTAGTAATACAATAAATACCCTTCATTAGAAACTCCTTTATGGTTTATGTAAGTCAGCGACTTTCTCTTCTAACTTATCAATTCTTTTCTCTAACTTCTCAAGCGTAGCAAAGTGTCCTTTACTTTCTGCTATGAAAACTTGTAGCATAGTTTTTATGGAGGAGAGTTCCCCGTTTAGTTTCCAGCCCATAGTTGCTACAGCAACGAGGAACATTACTGCTGGGGCAATTGTCTCAATAGTCATAGTTATTCCTCCATCTTGTATTTACCAGCAGGCGTTTCTGGATAATTGTATGGTTTAGTTCTTTCAAATACAGCGGGTTCAGTTGGTTCTTCTGGTGTCTCTTCAGGTCTTACCATTATTTCTTTACCTTCTATGTCTCTAAATACTTTCTTGTAATCGCCTGATTTTAGGTTTGTATCCAAACCAATCTTGGAAAGTGTTTCTACTCTCGCTTCTACATTAGCAGTAATTCTTTCTTGTATCTTATCATTAATGTCATTAGCCATTTGTTCTAATGTTTCTGCTCTTTCTTCGTCGCCTTTCTTTCTTGCTTGTTCTGCGTCATTTAATAAAGGCTGAATGAGTGAGTTCCAACATTCATCATAAGAACCTTGAATTAATCTTTTAACTTTTAGGTCATTTGTCTTTGGGTCAAGAATGGCTCCGCTTACAAGATTATCAATAAAGAACCAAGCAACAGCATCTTTTAATTTGTTTCTTTTACCCTTAACATCTAACTCTTCTTTACTTACAGAAGCCTCTCCTGTTCCTAAAATTGGAGCAAGTGCTTTAGCAGCAACACCGAAAATAGAAGCATAATCTTTTTCTGTTGCTTGTGCTGCTCCTAATCTTGGGTCAGTTATTTTCTGGAATAACTTAACTGCTTGACCGCCTGCTGCTCCTACTGCTTTTGCTATGTCTCTTTCTTCTGGAGCAGTTCCAGAAGCATAGCGGTCAATTACTAAATCTACTTCTGGGTTTTCACTACCTAACATTTCAGCTACTTTCTTTGCATCATAGCCAGTTATTCTACTAATAGTATTTACTATTGCTGGAATAGTTCTAATGTAATTGTCGGTCATAGCCCAAGTTGTAGCATAAGAAGGCTGACCTATTTTTCTTACTTGGTCGCCCTTTACCATAGTCATTAATTTTCCAATTACAAGTGCTCTACTCTCTGCTGGAGTAAAAGCAAAATACTCTCGTAGTTGTTGTCTCTCGTCATTAGTAAGAGAATTTAGATTAGCCATAGTGGCGTTCATAATTCCTCTTGAGGCAAGTAGTTGTCTATTCTCTGCTGATTTGGCTGTTTCCCAAATCTTATTAAGAATAGAACCTACTGATTGCTTACCTCCTGTTCCACCAAATTCAGCAAGAATAGGACTATCATTCATAAGCATTAGATTACCCATAACGCCTTTTCTAAATGGAGTGTCTGCTGCTTTGATTGTGTAGGAAAGGAATGGTTGGAATACAACAAGAGAAGAAGCCAAACCAGCTAAACCTTTTTGGCGAGCAATTGCTTCATACCATTCTGGTAAGCTTTTAACATCAGGAAACTTTGTTTCTAATGCTGAACGAACAGAGGCTCCAAGAACTCTTTTAACTGCTGGACTATCTAAAGTTCCTGAACCAACTATGTTTCCTGTTCTTGGATTGATTACTGAATAATTGTTTGGTCCATTCTTAACCAAATAAACATCCAAGTTAGGTCCAGTTTGTAATAAGAATGTTTTATTTGCTGGTGCCTTTTCTAATGTTGAAACAAGGTTCTCTGATTGTTTTACTGCTTCTGCTGTCTTTGGTAATCTATCACCCCAATCATAAGCAAGACGAGCAAGAGCAAGAGGATTAGTTGGTAGTTTCTTATTAGTAAAAGGAACTCTAACTAATGGTCCAGTTTTTTCTTCAATAGGAAAATTAGAAGCTGTCTCAATAACATTTAAGCTATCACTTGGTAATGCTCGTAAAGCAATCTCATCGGTAATAGAAAGTTGTTGTGTTTCTTTACCACGCTTTACTCTTTCAACAAACTCGTTTGCTCTCTTTGCTTGTTCTATTAAAACTTGTTGTGGTAATTTACCTGTTGCCTGACTTTCTACAAAAGCATTACCAACATAGTTTCCAAAAAGAACTACTGGATTGTATTGTGTAGCAAGGCGTTTGATTAAGCCACCTATTTTTGTAGAAACAGCAGGGTCAGCAACAGCCAAATCAAATTGGCGGTCAAAAGGTAATCTTGCTACACTCTCATAAGTGTAAAGACCTTCTGCTGTTTTCTCAAAACCTTTTACTTTATCGCGTAGGCTTTTTAGCCATCCCTTGTATGCTTGGTCTGTAATTGTTGGGTCAATTATTTCAGCGTCAAGGAGTTTGAGTGTTGCTTCTTTATTCTCAACAGACATAAGACCTTCTGCTGAAAAATCTCTTTTACCACTAAATCTATTTTGTTGGTAAAGACCTTCTAATGCTCTTCTACCTTCTGCTACATTACCTCTCACAACATCGTTAAAATAGCTTGTAAATTCGTTTGGCTCTCCAAGTAAGGGTTTGACCTTTTCTGTTTCAACAACTCTTTTTAGAAAGTTATTAAAGACAACTCTTTCTGGGGCTTTACCTAATTGATTTGCTGCTTCATTTACTAATGTTCCAAGATTATTTACTTGTGGTTGATTTGAACCTAATGGAGCCTCAATAGTGTAGTTTCTTATTCTTAATCTTGGTATTGCTCCTTTTGGTCCTTTTTCTCCATAACCTTCTGCGCCTATTTCTTGTAGTGTTTGGTCTAATACAACTCTACCTTCATCAGTTAGTTTGCCTGTTTGTTTTTCTATTAGTTCAATTGTTCTGGCTCTAACCTCTGGGTCTAATAACATTAGAGTAGGCATTTGTCTTGAAGCGGCTATTTGTGTAAATAACCTTTCAACATTAGGTAGTTTTTGTCTAACCTCTCTACCAGTTATTTCGTCATAGGGAGAAAGAGTTGTCCCGCTTAATGCTCTTTTTAGTTGTTCGTAAAGAGTAGCGTTTTCAGGAGCATTAGGGTCTATCTGAATAACTCTTGATGTTTCTGGCTGACGACTACCAGAAAACTTTGTTCCGCCTTCTTCGCCTACAAGTAGAGTGTCTCCTGCTTCTCTGGCTATTTGTCTTTGAATTGGATTGGCTTCTCTAAATTGTCTTTCAGCTTTTATTAAATCTGCTTGCGCTTTTGTTTCTGCTTCTAATGTTGATTGTTCTGTTGCTTTCTTTACTGCCTCTTTTGTTTGAGTTTGTAAATCTTTTATTTGAGTTTTTAATTCATCAATTCTTCCAGTCATTATTTCTTGGAAGGGTTTTAATGTTAATGCCGCTGGACTTGCTGGGTCTGCTTCAAGTTGTTTTGTTATTGTTGATAATAGTTGTTGTTGTTTTTGTAGGTCAATTTGCTTTTGAGAAACTTGTTCTGAAAGAGGAGTTGCTCCCGCTTCTTCTGCGGATTGTCTTTCAACTCTTTCTATTTGACCTCTTAACTCATTTACCAATTCAGTAAGGGCTGGCTTTGCTGTTTCTGGTAAGCCTTCTATTCCTAATAAATCTCTGGCTTGTGTTAGTTTTTCAGAAAGAGCGTTTCTTTCTTGGTTTAGAGTTTCAAATGGAGTTGGTTGTCTAACTCCTTCTAATGTTGGTTCTGGTGGAACATCAAAGAAGGTTCTTTGAGTTTTAGCAAACCTTTCTGGTAAATCACCAACTTTGGCTTCTATCGCTCTTGCTTCCCCAGCGGCAGTAAGGGCTTGCTCTCCTGCGACCTCTGCCTGTGGAGTTTCATAAGTTCTTCTTTCTACTGCGACCCTTGTTGCTTTTGCTCTTGCCTTTTGAGCGGGGGCGGCTTTTCCAAGTGTAGTTGGTCCTCTAAACGCATCTAATAAAGGACCACCATAAGATAAAGCGCCTGCTGCTACTCCTGCTAATGGACCGCCTAATGAATAAGCCGCTGCGACATAAGGAGCGCGTTCTACTAATTTTGTTGCTGCTTTTCCTACTCTTGGTAAAACTTTACCAGCCTGCTCTTTTACTGCTTGTGTGAGGGCTTCTGCTGGTATTCCTTTGTAAGCCTGAACTCCTGCTTCTGCTGGACTTAATGTTTCTCCCTCTGGAAGACCTTTTGCTTTTTGTTCTATTGCTTCTATTGCTTGCGTTAATTCATTAACACTAACAAATGGTTTGCCTGTTGCTGGGTTAGTTGTCTTTGATAATAGTGTGGCTACTTTTGCTTTTTGAGCGGCAGATAAAGTTCCAGCGGCTATGCCTCTACCTAAACCTTTTAGAATAGGTAATGCTGAAACTAATGTTGTAATTGGGGCTTCTCTGTAAAACTTTTTACCTTCTTCCCCAAAGAATAAATCTCTTCCTGCTTGACCCAAAAAAACACCACCAGCAGGAAAACCACCAATAAGTTCTTCACCTTTCTTGAAGCCTGCTCTACCACCTCTTTCAACACCAGCCAAAAACCCTTCTGTGGGTCTGCCTTCTTTTGCCATTTGGGCTTGGGCTTTTTCTAATTCGTCTTCATTAAAACCAATAGCGGCAGAAGCTAAACCTAATAGACCTTCACCTAAACCAAGAGCATCTCTTTTTGCTGCTTCATAAAGAGGAGTGTCTTGATAAACTTTCTCACCAGTTTTCTTTGTTTCAACTTGTTTTCCAGTTTGACCCAAAGCCCCCGTAAGAACTCTTTGCATCCCTGTTGTTGGCGCTCCCTCTGGAAGAGTTTGCCCTCTTCTTATTAAATCTACCTCACGGGCAAAATCCTTAAAGGTTTGAGCGGGAGATGTTGCTAATTGATAAAGGCTGGAAGGTGTTTCCTCAACAAATCTACCAATCTCTCCAAGACCACCAATAGCAGTTCCAGCAATACCACCAAGAACCTCGCCAGCCTGTTCTCCAAAACCCTTTTCTTTTTGAGGAAGGGCTGTGTCCATCTCTGCTGTTTGAGTAGTTTTTACCGCTGGAATTGCTACTGCTTGTTTCGCTCTTTCAAACCAATCAGCCATAGTTTAGTCCTTTATTATTTTACTGCTTCTTCTGCTTTCTTAACTGCTTCGTCTAATTTATCAAGGGCTTCTTTTTTCTCTGTTTCTGTTTTGTATTTACCAGCAGCAAGACCATCTACGATTGCTTGAACTTTCTTTTGTTCTTCTAATACTCTACCAATCTTATTTGCTGCGTCTTTATCGTCTCTTTTAATCTTACCACCTTGTAGAAGAGTTGCGAGAATTCTGGTTGTTCCAATAACCTTTCCATACACAGCATCTCTATTATTTTTCGCTTCATTAGTTAGAACACTACCTTTTGTCCATCTGTCTTGGTATTCTTTAACAGCGCCCAATCTCTTCATAAAGGCTTCTTTTTGGGCGGTATTCATTCCCTTTTGTTTTTCTTTTTCACCAGCAGTTCCAGAACCAAACTCATCGTAATAATTTTGATTGAACTTACCATCTGAACCTACATACTTTTCAAATTGAGAGTATTTGTCGTAGTTGGTTTGGTCTTTACCTTGCATCTTACCAACATCATTTGCGTAGTCGTCAAAGTTTTTACCACCAGCATTTAAGGCTGCGGCTGTTTCGCCTGCTTGGGCTACTCTCATAGCGGCTTGATTTCTACCAGCATAATAACTTGCCATAGCAGAAGAAAGCCTTAATCTTGCTTTCTCTTGTTGTTCGGCATAAATACCTTTTTGAGAAGCGGTTTCTGCTTCACCAACAAGTTTCTTGTATCTTTCATCCAAGAATTTTTTGTCTGCCTCAAACGCTTTTATTGTTTGTTGGCTTTTTGCTGTTTCTGCTTCTGCTTTTACTTTTGCTGCTCTATCTGCTTCTGTTTCTTTTTTCTCTTTTAGGTCTTGGGCTTTCTTATCCAAGTTGGTTAGAGTTTCTGCTACTTGACGAATTGTGTTTATGTTCTTTAACTCTAAATTTTGTAGAGCAATAGCAATCTCTTCGTCGCTCTTACCTCTTACTCTGGTAAATAGTGTCTGGAAGATTTCGTTATTAAAACGCTTCTTGTAATCACCACTTAACCAATCAACAAAACTACTTGGTTGCATCCCTACAACCTTACCTTCATACAAGGCTCCAAGAACAACGGCAGCGTCTTCTTTCTTACCTGAAAGAGCGGCTTTAACTGCTAATAGGCGTAGTTGGTCTGCGTCTATGTAGTTGTTCTTAATTTCTGCTGCGGCTTTAACTGCTTCATCTTTTATTAGTTTTGCTGTCTCTGCATCAAAAGCAGTTAATTCTTCATTAAAGCGTTGTTCTCTCATTTGTTTTGTTTCTGGAACAGGAACCTTACCTTCGTTAAAGTTTTGTGTTATGTCTAAAACAAATTGCTTTATGTTTGGATTATTAGCGACATCAGCAGTCATTAGTTTTTCTTGTAGTTGTTTTGTGTCGCCTATGTATTTTTTGAGTTGAATTACTCTTGCTGCTTCGTCAGGAGTTAATGCTCCTGTTTTTGCTCTCTTATCATTTAGAACTTGTAATTCAGCAATACCAGCCAAAACTGCGGTAGAGGCTCTTTCTACTGCTGCTGTTCTTGCTTCTTCTTGTTGGTCTAACTCTTGTTTTCTTGCTACACCACCACCTAAATAAGAAACAAGTTCATCTCTTTCTTGTTGTAATTCTTCTTTGCTTTGGACTGGACCTTTTTGTTTTTTGCCTCTTGCGTCATTAATGGCTTTAATTGCTCTTGTAAATTCTCCACTTGCCTTTTCAGGGTCAGCATCCAAAGCGGCTAATGCTTTATCTATGTTGGCTAATTGTTGTTGCTTTTGTTCTTCATCTAACTTAACGCTTTGTTCTATTGCTGTTTTTCTATTAGCAATACCAGCCCTAAAATTTTCTGCTACATTGTAGGCTGCTTTATTTGCGCTTAATTCTCCTTCTCTTCCCTTAAATCTTTCTACAAATTGAGGAAACCTTTTGGAAACTGCTGCTATTAAATCTTGCTCTGTCTTTGTTCTTTCCATAGTTGGAACAGACATAGCCTCTATGTAGAACTGCTCTGCTTTTGCCTCTGGTAAATTAGCGACAATTGCGTTAATGTCTGCTGTTGTTTGTTTTGGAGCGGCAACTTGTCTTTCTGCTGCGGCGGCTTTCGCTGCTTCTTGTTCTGCTTGTTTTGCTCTTGCTTCTGCTGCTGCTTGTTCTTGTTGGGCTTTTAATTGAGCCGCTGTTGCTTCTTGTCCTACTTGTTGAGTTTTGGCTACTTGTTCTTGATAATCTTTTTGTAGTTGTTGTAGTTTTGCTGGGTCTGGATTTGGTGTATTTAATTCTTTAATAAACTCTTCTCTCAATCTTATTGAGGTTTCTAATTCATCTATTTCTCTTGCTTTCTTTGTTAAAGAATAACCACTATCTACTGGTTTTGCTTTTAGTTCTTCTAATAGTTGTTTATCTAACGCAAGTGTTTCTCCCTCGCTCTGGGCTAATGCTCTTACCTCTTCTGGTCTTGTATTAATTTGAGAATACTTTGCGGCTTCTTCTTTTGCTTTTGCTTCTGCCTGTGTTTGTTGAGCGACCGCTGCTTGTTGTTGTTTAATAACTTGTTCTCTTGCTGCGGCTGTTTGAGAAACACCAGCCTTCGCTGCGGCTTCTGCCTCTCTTGCTTTTTGTAAGCCCAATCTACCACTCGCAATTTGGTCTTCAATAGCCTTCTTTTCTTCTGCTGAAATAGCATTAGCAGACAAAGCAAAGTCAAGTTGCTTTTGTAAATCTTCTGCTGAAACTTTACCAGATTGGAATTCAGGAATAATCTTTGCTACTAAATCTTGTCTTGTTTTATCGGCTACACCTACAAGACCCATAGCGCTTCTTGAATAATCGGGACCGCCAGCCTGTTCTAATTTTGCTTGTTCTGCTGCGACTGCTTGTTGTTCCCCAACTATTTTTTGTCTTTCTTTTGCTGCTACGCCAGTTGCCATTTCCGCTCTTCTTTTAGCGGCTTCATTCATCAAACTTTCTTTGGTTGGTTGCTTACCAATAGCGCCTGCTTTTGTTAAAAAATCAGCAAAACCAACACCAGCATCAGCAACCTCTTTCCCAAGTTGAACTCCTTGACGAATAGTTTGGATTGCTTCTGCTGGGGTTGTTATTTGGTCTGGACGCAATTGGTATTCTTTGACTACCCTATCTGGTCTAAATCCAGCAAAATCTTCTTGTAAGAATTTTATTCTCGCCATTTGTTATTTCCTTTTTTTTAGTAGTCAATTTCAGTAGCGTTGTTCCAATCGCTTTCAGAATACCCATTATCAACGAGGAACTTGTAGAAGGATGGGTTGCTGTCTTCCAAACCATACCCACCACCAAAATCACTATCAAACGCTTCTTTGGAAATACCAGCAACTTTATCAAGTATTTTCTTTTTCATTACTGGGTTTTCATCAAAGTATTTCTTGTTTTGATTGTAGAGGTCTATTAAGTTCTGAACTGCTAATTCTTCGTTGTCGTCGCCACCACCCTTCGTTGTTGTGATTGCGTTGTCGATTGCCTTATCAAAGTTGGTTGTTTCAGCAGCCATACCTTCTTCCATTTCTTTCTCTAATTTCTGTTCGCCTGTTAGTTGTTCGTAAATTTGAGCGGCGGCTTCTGTCTTGGCTTGTGTTGCTGCTGTTTCTGCTGCGCCAACATCTTTGGCTGAACTTACACCAATACCACCCAAAGCCATTCCTGTTTGTAAGCCTGCTGTGGCGGCTTGTTGTCTTGCGGCTGCTTTATTGTAGCTTCCTCCCATACCTTCTTGTTGGGAGAGTTGAGTAGCAAGTGTAGAACCTATTGCTTGTTTTGTGGCTTTGCCTTGTTGTTCGTAGGCTGCTCCAATTTTAGCCCCTACGCCTCCAAGTTGTTCTGCTTCTGCTGTCTTGGCTTTTGTAATACCAGCCATAGTGTCTTTAATAGCAGCAACTTTCGCTTTTTTCTTTTCCATTTCAGTCATAACTGGTTCAGCCATTTCCGTTTCTCCTGTTCTTTATTTACATCTTATTCTTGGATGTTGTTTCTGTTTGTAGTAAGTAGTTTCTTACCAATCAAATAGACAAAATGCCCGCCCATTCCTGCGATTACTTGTGGGTCTTCTGGTGGAACTGCTAATGGGTCATCCCACCATTTACCACCATTAAGGTTAAATTCCCATCTAATCTCAATAAAGTTTTCTGTTCCTTGATTGTCTATTGTTCCTGAACGGGTATCCATTCTTTTTGTTCCACCGCCACAATAGAAAGGAAAACCTTGTGGGTAAAAACCAACACCATTAGGACTATTGTTTGTAAGTGGAACTTGCATCAAGGTTCCTGCTTTTTGTGGAATAAAATTAGCAAATTCTCCCAACCTATTAAAAACATTGTCTCTCAATCTTATTTCATCAACTACATTATTGAAATTTCTTCCGTATTGTAATAAGCCTATTTGTTCGTATGTGTAAGTGTCTGCCTGAAAACAAGTTCCAAGTCCTACGCCTACGGCTGCTGAAATAATACCGCTTCCAGTTCCATAGCCAAAGTTTTTGTAGCCTGTTCCTGTTCTTGCTTGCTCGTTATGGAAAGCTAAAATGTGGTGAATGGTAAATGGGTAAAACAAAGGAATAGTTCTAATGTCTTGAATTGGACCCGTGTAAAACTTTTGGTCTGTCTGCTCGTAATAATTTGGACTTATTCCACCCTGTAAAACATCACTAATCGGACCTCCGCCTCTTGTAGTCATCATACCTGAAATACCATAAGTCCCCTGCCACATAGGAACAACAATAATGTCATAAACAGCAGGAGTATTTATTGCTTGTTTCTCAAAATCTCCGTCTTCTTCATAAGAGCCAAGAGTTCCATACTTGTCTCCATAACCAGTTGTTAGTTTCTCTTCTACTGCTAAATCTATTTTTTGTAGATTTGTTTGTAATCCAGTAGAATTATCAGCAGAAATAACAGAATAAACTGGTGGTGAAAGTAGATTTAAGTTGTAATTGTTTATTTGGTCTGTTGCGTTTGTTTGTGATTTATTTGTTGTGTTTCCTGTTGTTTCATAATTGCTGTCTAAAATTGTGTAGAACTTAAATGAAATAACCAAGTTGCTAATAAAGAACTGGGTTTCGTATTGTTCTGGAACAGCAAAAGAAAGGTAATAACTCTTGTATGGATTTATTTGTTTATTAATACCAAAAACATAGTAAGGGTTTTCTACTCTTGCTTCACTACCAGCAAACGCTATTGTTGCTGGAACTAATGTTGTGAAAATAGTATTTGTTGGGTAATCATTTTGTTCCGCAAAATAAGTGTAGTCCTTTTGTAATAACGCTATTTCTATGTTTTGTTCTTGGGCTTTTTCGTAATTAATTTTCCATTGTTTAGTTAGTGGAGTTGGGTAAGGAGGAGCGCCAAAATTGTAGTCCATAGCAGCGCCTTCTGCTCTTAAATCCATAGAAATAGAAACGCTGTCTAAAACATAAATAGGAGTTTCAGCAGACAAATTACCTTGATTAGAAAAGTTGTCTTGTGTTGGAATAAGAGGAATAGGAATAACAAGATTGCTACTCATTCCATTTGTTTTTTGGTCTGCTTCATCATAACCAAGAGCAGTTCTATTAAATCCAGCAAAAGTAAAGTTCGCATAAAAAGGAACTTTGGTTGCTTCCAAATTCTTTGTGTCTAAAAAAGTATCACTAAAAGCTTCGCTAATAGGGTCAAGGTTTCTTTCTATGTGTTGAGTTGTAAGTTTTGCTCCTCTCGCAAAATTAGTTTTAGTTAGTTTAGGCATTTATTATTTCTCCACAAGTTCTAAAAAACCTACTGCTATGTTGTAGCGGTATCCTAAATGAAATTTATCATCAAATTTGTAAGGTGAAAATTCACCATAACCCGTTAATGGGTTTTCTTCGTTTTCTTCTACATTTATGGCGCAACCAAAACCAAAGTGTATTCTACTTTGTTGTGGAACTGGAATGTTTAAGTTTTTATCCCACCAACTTTCATAAACAGGATGATTACTTACTCCTGCGTCAATAGGAATTGTAGCATTTTGGTAAAGGTTTGGTAGAAAGTCCTGATTTGGAATTCTATTGCTTCTATCCAAAGTCCAGTTTAGAGGTGTTGAAGGGTCGCGTGGAACCATACCTTTTGCTCTTGCGTCCATTTGTGGAACCGACAAAATACCTGAAACGAGTGGAACACCTTTCTCTACTCTTCGCCAAAGAACAGAACCTTTTCTTTTATCGTCAGCGTTAAAAACACTATCAAGATAAACTTGACCCCACCATTTTAGATTAGCATTTGCTATTTCTGGTTCTGTGTAAGGTAATTCTCTTGCTTCGTCTGGTTCTCTGTAAAGACCTGTGTAAATGTCTCTTTCCCAAATAATCGCTATGTCAGTAATAATGGAAGGTTTTTCTAAATAAACACTCCAAGTTCTACCAACAACATCGCTTCCGTTGTAGTTAGGAATAAGATTGGAACCAGCAGGCATAGCAGCATTTTGTCCGTTGCCATCTAACATTTGAGTTCCTTTCCATCTCCATTCATTATTAACATCTGTTTTAATTCCAGTATTACCTTGAACATCTCTGGTAAAAGAATTGTAGAGAGGAAAGAAAGCATTTAGAGGAAAACACTGGTCTATTGTGTCTTCTGTTGCTGAAAAATGTCCTGATTGCCAACCTGAATAAAACATTCTTGGAGCGAACATTTGTTTTAGATTTTCTCTTGGAATGTTATTTAACTTTCCATAGGTGTCCTCAAAAGCTTTGTCTATTCTTGTTCCGTCAATTGTAGAGCCATCTACAAATTGTTCTTGTGTTATTTTTCTATTGGGTGGTTGTGAAGCCATTAGGTTTGCTCTCCAAAAATAGTTATGTTGCTATGGTTTATTGCTGTTGTATTAAATCCGCCATTTACAGAAACATCATTAGCAACACCAAGAGTATTATTAATAACATTTCCGTTTGTTTGTGTTCCACAAAACCAACAACCAACGAAAGAAACTCTACAACCAGATTGAATTAAAACATAACAATCATTAGCGTTCTGTATGTTATTGTCTTTTCTAAATACACAATTCTTAAACAACACTCTACTATTAGAATAAATAGTTAGTAAAGGAGAAGAAGAACCTACTGAATAGAAATCTATGTTCTCAAAAATAGAAACTTTACCAAAACCTTCTACTCTTATTGTATCTCCTGTTGGCGCTACAACTGAATAGTTTGTTCCTTGTAAAACTGAAATTGAGTTTCCGCTGGAAGAAACATTTTCATACTTAAATGTTGTGTTCGTCAGTAATAAGTTTTTATCATTCTGTTTTGTTTTAGAAACATCAATAACTATGTTTTGACTTATTTGTTGTAAGTCCCTTACTTTTTGGTCCAATTGTAGTTCATTGTCTATTCCAACTCCCTTGTCTTGATTAGTAGCAGCAGCGGAAACCTGTTGAGAGGTTTTATTTATTGATTGTCCCGCATTTCCTCCAAATCTAATAACAGGCATTATTGCGCTCCTCTATCGTGTTTCCACCTTCTACGGCTGTCGCTTGTGAGCCTGAACGCAGACATTAATTTATTGATTAGTAGTTTAGTTGCTATGCTTTGGCAATAACCATAAAGAGTAATGTAGAAACTGGTTCCCTTTGTTCCAGTTGAGAAACTGGTTGGGTAGTAGTCCTCACCATCTATTAGAATAGTTCCGCCTAATGTTTGTGGTGGAGCATAACTTAAATTAGCATAAGTCGCTGATGTATTACCAAAAACTTTTGGTTCATTCTGATTTACGACATTTGTAAATTCGCCTTGTGAAACATCTAAAACATTTACTAAACCATTTTGACCATCTACAAGTCCGTCGTTTATTGAGGGAGGTGTCATAGTCCAATCTATTACCTGACCTTGATAATTATTAAAGTCAGTAGAAACCATAACATTTATTAAGCCTCTATCACTTACCCATTCATTTACGCCTGTTCCATCATTTGCTATGTTGGGGAAAGGTCCATTACTGAAAACTTTTAAGAAACCGCCTCTTACTTTTAGAATTTCTCCTTTCTCTCCTTGTTGTGGTTGGCTTTGTAGCATCCACTCAATAGGATAAGAACCATTTTTATTAACTGCTTCACCTTCTACTTGTAAAGCATAATCTCTTTCAGCATAACCAAACTCTTCAACAATAACAGCAGCGTTATTTGCTGTCCCATTAAACTCAACTGAATTTAACGACCAACCAACACCCATAGAGGTATTATTACTTATGGCTAATGGCTTCATTATTAGCCAGAATAAAGGCTGAACTTGACCTAAAACATTTAAGTAATTTCCAAAGTAAGTAGGAGTATTTGTTCCGTCATACTTTATTTCTAATGTTCCACCACCAACAACTCTAATGGTTGCGGAAGCAGCAACAGGAATAGTGTAGCCAAAATTGTCCGCAGAAGGTAAGCGGTTAGGATGCCAAATAACATCGCAATACTGGTTTTCAAAACCTTTTACGATGTTCATTATTTCCCAATAAAAACCATTAAAATTTAATGAAACCTTAAAGTCGTCTATTGCTGTTCCAGCAAAACCGCCTTGCGCTGAAACTCCAACTGGAACAACATAATAAGGTGTATTAGCAAGTTCAGCATTGTTATTACCATAACCAATACCGCTGTCTGAAATTACACCATCATAAACAGGAGAAGGCTTACCTATTACTAACTGATAGCCAGTTCCAGAAGCAGGAAAGCTTGGATTTGCTAAAATAACAGAAGAGTTTTGATAAACCTTTTTATCTTCGTGGTATGAAACAGAAAAATCAGTTCCACCCGCAACTTTCCAACGATAAATGTTATTTGTTCTATTAGCGTATTGAGCCGCTACAACCTCATTATTTAGAGGAAATCCACCAGTTAGTAATAGTTGTTGTTCTAAATTAATAATAAATAGGTCGTCGCCATTGTCTATTAAACGAAAATCAGTTTCTAAACGAGAGTATTTACGAAAGTTGTATTCGTCTGTTTCTGGGTCTTCTATCATAGTCATAGTAGTTTCCCAAGACCAAATACTAAACATCTTTTGTTGGTCTATTACCCAAGCCATCTTCTGTTCTGGAACAACAACAAATACCAACCCATTAAGCGGGTTCTTCGCAAAATGAAGACCCTTTAAGCTTTTCCAATTGTAGGAAATTCTTGGTTGTTCGTAGTTTAATTGTGAAAATCCGTCTTGGTTTGTTCTGTTGTAGTAAGTTGTTGGCTCTTCAATAAACCTACGGAATAGTGGTCTAATAGGGTCTGCTATATCTTTGAGTTCTGTTCCAGTTGAAACATAAATACCTGTGTCGTCGCAGAAATAGAGTAGATTTTCTACCTTTATTTTTGCCTGACTATTGAGACAACCAAAGTTAGAGTTTAGTTTTATTGTTCTACCGCTGGTTTGTATTTCACTACCAACGGAAGGTTGATACATAAATGTTTCAGTAGAGGTAAAGATTAATAAAACACCATTTATTTCGCTTACTGCTGTAATAATGTTGTCTGTTGGAACACTTAAAATGTTGTCTGCTATGATTGCTGAACCATTAAAAGTGTCGCTGAAATAAATACTACGACCATAAGCCATAGCAAGGCGATTATTAATTGCTGTAATGTCTGTTGGAACTGGAAACTCACTTTGGTTTAGATAAACAAAACCATTAGCAAGCAAGCCTTCACCAGCAGAACACTTTTCAATAAAGCCTGTTTCACTCCAACCATTTCTACCACTCATACCACCAAGAGTGTATGAATGAGCGCCAGCAAAAGTAGTTTCTACTTGTGTGTCTGGTGGAGCATCAAAAATAATTGGGCGGTAAGCATAAAGACCTAATTGAGTTGTTCCAAAATAAACAACATCTCCAAGTGTAGGAGAGTTTAGTTCAGCCCAATAAAAGGGGTCATTTATTTCTGGGTTTATTGGAAATACTTTTGTATGAGTTTGTTGTGTTAAATCCCTATCATAGAAACCGAATTGCTGTTCCATAGGAATAAAATCATCTATTTCACTTGTCTTTCCACCTATTACTTGTTCGTAATGTCTATTGGTGTCTATGTCATAAATAGAAACTACATACTGGTATGTTTGTTCTGGAATAATAACGAAATCTTGTGGAGTGAAAATGTTTCCTTCTCCAACATCAGTTCTTCCGTCGCTTCCATCTCTGTTTAGAACTGAAATTTGGGCTATGAATAAAGAAAGTATTTGTCTATTACCATACGAGGTTGTGAAAGAACAAGAACCAAGTTGTTTGTAATAGCCAATAAACTCGTTATTCTGTGAAACATTTTTACTAATAAGGTTGTAGGAGGTATTGTGTGAATAAACACGACCAAAACCTTCTCTTACTTTCCAAGTATCAGGTGGTAGAGAGTAGCAGTTTTTAACATAAGAACCTCTTTCTGGTTCTTGATAAACAACGCCAACGGGCATAATGTCTGCTTGTTCTGTGTTCGCCATTTATTCGTCCTCTTAATAGTAATAAACATCGTGGTCTTCCACCAGAACTCTATTATTTGCTCGCATTTGGCGACCAAACTGAATAAACTCTTTGAACTCATTTGTTCTTTGAGCCATTTGAGCCTCTGTTGCTTGTTGTAATGCGCCATCTCTAACAGCATAATTTCTGTAAGCAATCAAAGCAATAAGGTCGTGGTAATTTATTGCTGTTGTATCTGGAGGTGTTGTAGCATTTAGATTAGCCCATAATGCGGGGTCTTGTTGTTTAACACCAAGAATAGTAAGATTACCAGCAGTAGAATAAACACCACTTAAATAGAGTAAATTACCTTGTAAATAATAACTTGGAGCAGCCAATAGGTCTGGAACATAAAGGTCGTTGTAAGAACCTGCTGCTCTTAAGACAGATTGAATTGTAGTTAAATCACCTAAAACTTGTGTTTGGACTACATCTGTTATGTGAAGCATAGTTCTACCAGAAGTGTAAGCAGTATTACCTAAAATGCTATTTGTGCCGCCTACTACTATTGGACTTAATGTTAAGTCAAGAACATTTTGAGTTGTTATTGGTATGTTCGCAAGAGTTTCAGTAAAAACCTTTGGGTCTATCTGGAAAGCTATTTCTCTAAACTGGTCGTATGCTATTTGTAGATAAAGCTTAACATCGTCATCAGTTAAGAAGGTCTTATTTGGTTCATCTACAAATTGTCTAAATAATCTTGCTATTTGCTGAATAGTC
>Ga0129336_10001068_pt1 | contig 16330 bp, 23 predicted proteins | sample CPB6_02_DNA_FD_96878 | JGI IMG/M metagenome (GOLD analysis project Ga0129336, IMG submission 96878) | Freshwater to marine salinity gradient microbial communities from Chesapeake Bay, USA - CPBay_Sum_0.6_0.2_DNA | ecosystem: Environmental > Aquatic > Marine > Coastal | place: USA: Chesapeake...
TAGTCTTAATTGGGATGTGGCCTGCACAGGGTTCACAGTTAGTGTAGACAATCCAGCAGACTATACTTCAGAATATGTTAATGACGTAAGTAGTGTAACTGCTACAACTGGCACAGCCAGCTCGTTAAACACTTTTAGCGCAGGAAGTAAAAGTGCTACGCCTGCCGGCGGAGTAGACTGGACGCAGACATTTAGCACTGATGGAGATAGTTTTATAAGACCAAGTGCAACATCGGGAATAACAGGCGGTAGTGCAAATCTATTAATAGGTTATTCTTACTATAATGGTAGCACGACTGTTTCGTATGGATCTACGAGTGCTGTAACAATTAACTGGGCTACACCGACTAATTCGATAAGCATGTCAAATTTGTCTGGAAATACTTTTTTACAAACATATTCAAGTACAAGCTATACTGTAAGTTATACAGGAATCACCACTGCTGGTAACGTAAGTCATAGTGTAACTCCTACTGGAGGATCGGTCACAAATGCTAGTGGATCAGGTACATTCAACTTTACTACGCCAATCCATAAAGATAATACTGCTACTGCTAGAACACTTGCAGTTACAACAACTTTTACAAGACCGGTGGCGGTTACAGGGTCTAGTTATACTGCACAATTAAATGCTAGTGATCTTACTTTAACTGCATCATTTACATATCCGAGTTTTTGGATTTTTACTACAAGTACTAGCAACCCTCCATCTAATGCAGACATTGTATTTGGCTCTGGATATGAAGCAGGAGTAACAGTGTTAGGGGATCAAGTCAAAATTTTTAGTGCTACTGTCAATAATCCTAATAGCCATCCTAGAGTTTTTTGGTTTGGAGTGAGGACCGCAGCGTCTCAGCCAACGAGTTTTCAAACAGGACCAAGTTCTAGTTTGCTAACTAATACAACTTATACAACTAGCAGTGTAAACTTACAGCCTGACTCTGTTCCAGGCGGTTATACTGCTGAACCGTTTAGTCTGTATGGTATTATAATACAGCCTGGTAACACCTATGTGAGCATTTCATAATGGCTAGCGATTACAGTGGTTTAACGAGAAACTTATGGACAGGTACGTTTAGTCCTACAGCCAGTCATCCTATAGTTTTAGATACAGAACTAAGAGGTAGTCTTAGGACTGTAAGTGGATCATTAGGAGATCGATTAACAGACATTACAGGACAACGCTTAGAAGAAGGCATGCTTGTTTACCTTAAAACAGGTTATACAGCAGGGGCAACAGTAAGAGTAGGAGGATTGTACTATAGGTACAATCTGTTATCAGGTGAAACTCGAAATACTAACACAGGTGAAATGCCCAATGCTGAAGGTAACTGGACTGTAAATCAATCTGGATTAACTGTTAGCAATATAGATGGGCTTAATGTTATCGCTAATGAAGTTGATAATGTTACAACTATTAGGTTTGACAGTGACAGTGGATTTGATGTAGTTGATTTAGGCAACGGTGAAATTAAAATTCAAATGAACAGCACTTTCAAAACTTGGAAAGTTGCTGGAGAAAGTGATTTAGTTGCTAGCGGGTTAGACACGGTTGAATTTGTAGCAGGCCCAGGAATAACCATTAACACAGACCCCTTCGCCAGTCCAGATAAACAAATTATTTTTGGAACCGTAGATAAAAGCGTATTTTTATATCAAGATGGTAATTTAACAGTTAAAACTGGAACTGTTAGATGGCATGCACCCAACCCTTTATTAATCACCAAAATCATTACTAGATTAGCTGCAACAGCCGATGACTTGGTTCAGATTAGAATACGCAAAACAGGAAATATTATACAAACTGTTAATATTCCTACTGGCACAGGCAAAGTCGAAAGCACTGTGTCTATTAGTATGGCAGTAGACGATTATCTTACAGTAGATGTTTTTAATATAGGTAGCGTTTCACAACCAGGTTATGGATTGAGTGTAGAATTTAAATATAACTTCGTCTAATAAATATATAAAACAAAAGGTATACTAAAATGGCTATAGTTTTTACAAATTCCGGAGAATTAATTGCTCTTAAAAATTTATTAAATAATTTACCTCCCGAAACTCTAGAATTACGTTTATATTCTAACAACAAAGTTCCTGCTAAAACCGATGTAACCGGTGACTATACGCAAGTGACTGGATTTGGTTATTCGGCTGTAACATTAAATCCAAATGACTTTGTTTATACACCAGGTGACCCGAGTACCGCTGCTTTTCCACAAATTACATTTACATTTACAGGTGCAGCAGGCTCAATTTATGGATATTATGTAGTTCAGGAAACTTCAGGACAGTTAATGTTTGCTAATAGATTTGCAAATGCTCCTATTACTGTAATCGATAACGGCGACGAGATTAGAATTACACTAACACTTTCATTGAATAATCCATAATGGCAAGTTTATCCGAAAAGGTTATCCTTGATCGTGTCAAGGAAACATCAAACAGCACTGGAACTGGAGACTACTCTTTAGATGGTGCTGCTACTGGTTTTGTGGCATTCGGATCTGTGTGTCAAGACGGCGACGTTTTTGATTATGCTGTGAATGCAGTTAGTAGTGCTAATTGGGAAACTGGATTAGGTAGATACAATTCTGGAACTAACACTATTACTAGGCTTGAAATACAGGCTAGCTCTAACAATAATCTTCCAGTAAATTGGACTACGGAATTTAAAGTTATCTTTATCAGTCTTAATGCTATAAGCATTAAACAAATAAGTGATGAAGTTCTTGTAAATTCTATTATATTTGGATAAGTTATGCTATTCGGCTCAGAGGCTATTGGTGTAACAGCACTGGCAGAAACAACTGGTACTAATCTTTATCAGGAGTCGGTAACAGGGCAACTTGTAATTAATGTAACTAGCATAGATTTACAAAGTCCTATCTACGATAGCCTAGTTGAGACAAGTTTCTTCAATATAACAATTAATGTAGAATCAATACCTACATTTACACTAAGTTCAATCGAAACTGGTGGTGTTACCTATAGTGCCACTGAATACAGCAATAAATCATATCACGAAGGTGTACATACAACTGATTTCTTTATTGCTGGAACAACTAATAACTTCTTAAAATTAAATATTTTAGAAACAGGCGAACTAACAATAGTAGGACCGCCACTAGGTGGCGTATTCCCTGTTATTCCTGAAGTAAGCAGTGGAAGCCTTATTTTTGGATCATATACTTTTAGCCAACATTATACCTTCTTATTGCAAGAATTTGATAACAATGTAGGTAGCCTTGCTTTAAACGGAACAAGTGGAGAAATTTATGTGATTGCAGGCGGCGGTGGAGGAAGCACAGATATTCCTCAAATCTGGATTGGGTAATGCTAAAAAGGTTGGATGTTCAAACCTTAAGTCATCCTGTCTGTTATAAGCCCATTAATTTTATTAATCTAAAAGACTTTCTTTATTACGACAAAGACGGGTTTGAACTAAATCAAGCAGAACAAAATTATTATCATAAGATGAACTATCCTCTTAATAGTTGTCTTAATCATATGTGCTTTCAGCAAAACTGGTTTATATCAGAAATAAAAGATATAATAATTGATCATTGCCTTATTCTTCATCGATGTAGATATGAAGATGAAGCACTAGAGCAACTTAATTATCTATCAAAAACTATTCCTCAAGCATCGCTGTTAGCCAACACTAGAGCCAAGTGGGGCTTTGATTTTGCTTTAGATAGTATAGATTCAGAGGGAAATGTGTTTGAGGTATTACACGTAGAATACGACGATTACAACTATTTTAAATTCAATGAAAAAATGATAAGTTTTGATTTTAAAATTAGGCATACAGATTGGATCGATGCTGCGAGTAAAATCATACAGCACAAAGAAGAATGGGCTAATTTAAAAGGCTTTGAGCAAAATCATTGGAAAGCCAAGTTCTTAATAGGCTGGAACAAGGCCGAATATACAGAAAAGTCAAATTAAAAGGGCTCCGAAGAGCCCTTATCGTAACGTATTAAGTACTTAACTGCTATGCAGTGATATTATCTTCTACCGCCTGCTGCATTAACAAATGCATACATTTTTTCAGCAGTTTCAAGAACTTTATCAAGTCCTGGAAACTCAGGCATACTAACTGAACTTACAATCTGTCCAGTCTTATCATCACGCTTGGCGCTCATTTCCCAACCTTGATATTTGTAGGTGTATTCTTGAGCAACTAGGTCTTTAGCTAGGTGTAGAATATCTGTGCGGATTTCATATCCGTTCTTATTAAATTTTACTTCAGGTAATTTCATTTCTGGTAAAATACGATCTGAATTAGACATTTTATTCTCCTTATGTGTGTATGTCTTATGTTAGGTGTTTTGAGCTGCACGACTTTGTGCAGACCAGGCATCCCAACCTGCCTTAAACCAATCAATACTAAAGGGATTTAGTAATTTTTCTACTTTTGTATGGAGTATTTCTCTGCCACAGGTTGAAATAATATTGCTTGTGGCTTCTACCGCACTGTGCAAAAATTTGGTTTGTGCATCAATATAGATAATCATATCTGCTTTCATATCTGGATGACGTACATATTTTTCTACAAATTGCCTCTTAGCATTTTGCACACTGTCAATAAAGAGTAAAGGTTGATTAAACATAATTGTCTCCGTGTCTGTTAATTATATAGTGTTTATTTATTTGTGTCTATAGATTTAGGCTTAAAACAAGAACGTGTGAAGTCCCATTCCTCGCCTAATTCAGGTTTATGATTTAACTTTTCATCGATTGCTACTATTAAAAATAGTACAGTCAATATTAAAAAGGATATTATCATATTATTTGTTCATTAATTTTACTGCGCTCTGCCAACGCCCACGACGGGTAAGATGGCTAGCCAGTAAGGATTGGCATAAAACTTCGCGTATCATTGTGATATATTTCATTGCCATACTCCTTTGTGTAGACTAAGGTATCGGCGAGCACGAGATTGTCCACTACGCTCTAGTGCTAGATAAATTGAACGTGCGATCGATGTTAAAAAAGTAATCATTTGTAGAACTCCTTGTGAGAATTGTAAGTAAACTCTTTGATATAGTTGTCAAGAGTAGCAGCATCGGTAATGCTTTTGGTTTTTAGATATTGTTCCAAACGACTTTGGTAACCGTCTTTAGGGAACATTTCAGCCAGTCGCTCGAGGATATTGAGCATAAATTGTGATATAAACATTTGAATTTTCCTCTATATATGTGTATAATTGTATTTATGTGGCAGCGCAGCAAGTAATATTATATTATTTCCAAACAGAATTTAGTTAAATATACTAAAGGGATTGAGAGTATTATGCGTAAAAGCACCAGATCAATTTTAACTGAACTTACTGATTTAGGCATTAGTCGTGACAAGGATCGTGTAATTGAAAGTCGTGGAAGCAACCTTATTGAAAGTGCTATTAATCTTATTGGACTGATTCGTGAACATTATGATTTAGAAACAGCAGCAGAGATTGAACGTAGATTTATCAATGCCATAAGAACACAAGAGCCTGCAAAATTTAAGCGTGGAATGAAGAAGATACAGGAAAGCAAAAATGATTAATGAAGCAACAGGCCACGCTATATTTTCTGACACACAGCCCATAGATCCACGCTATGTAAATCCTGTTCGTAAAATTATTAATAAAGAATTAGCAGAAATTGGCCTAGCCGCAGTTCCAGTAGGCAGCAGTTGGAAGGAAGAACCTGACCAACGCAGTCCAGAGGAATGGAGTGGTGACGTAGATACAATGGTAGATCTTGATAATATAATCCAAGTATTTCAAGCAGAACCAGATCTTAGTCGTAATAAAAAAGATACAGTAGAAGCAGCAGGCCGTCGTGCTCTGCGTGATTACTTTGATCAAAAAGGTTATAAAACAGCACAGGCTGGTGTAAATGTTTTTGTTCGTGTTCCTTATCAAGACGGATACTATCAAGTAGATCTTGAATGTATACGTAAAGTTCCCAAAGTTAGTCGTTACCATCAACATAATATACCTAAAGGAAGCCCTTATAAAGGAGTTAGCAAACAACTAATGCTGGCATTATTAGCAAAACAAAAAGGTTACGTCTACAGTGCTTGGGAAGGTTTATTTGTACGAACTAGTGATAACAAAAAAGGCGAATTAGTCGCTGACGATTGGAATGAAATTGCAGAACGACTAGTCGGTGTTAAAGATGGGAATGCCATAGACAGCGTAGAATCCATTATGCAAACACTGCCTCCTGATCAAGGTAGAGCATTGTTGGCCATAGCCAAACAAGATAAGAACTGGGTAGAACGCCCACAACCTGCCAGAGTAGGAACTAATGAATGGTTCCGTCGTATGTTGGATATACTATGAGAGCCAAAGAATTTATATTTGAAAATACAGTTAAAAAACTAGGACGAGCCTTTAATCACCTAGAAGATCTTGTATTTTTTTACGGTAGTCAAGGAACTATAGAAGCCCTTGAGCATATAAAAGAAATGATGAGCGAAGAGACTAGCCCTACTATAAGGATGAAGTGGGATGGCAATCCTCAAATATACTGGGGTAGAGAAGTTGAAGGTGGCCCATTAATACTAGCAGGACACAACGGCTGGAGTAGAGGCGCTAAAACTAATAATCCTCGCGATCTTGCAAAATTTATTGCTTATGGAAGCGGAGATCCTAAAACCGACGAAGAAAAGCAGGCACGTATAGCCTTTGCCAAACAATTTGCAGGGTTGTATGACATATTTGATCAGGCTACACCCGAAGACTTTGTAGGATTTGTCTATGCTGATGCATTATTCTTAAGTAAGCCACAGATTGATGCACAAGGCAATTATACATTTTGTCCAAACCCTAAGAGCGAAACTTGCTACCATGTTAATCCTAACAGTCCCTTGGGACAGCAAATCGCTAACGCACAGGTTATGGTTGTAGGTCATGCCTACTTTCCAGAATTTGGTATGGATGATAGTGAGCAACAACCTCTAGATGATTTCACACAATTTAATCAAAATCCTTTGTTAGTTGTTCAAGGACCAGTTTATGTCAGCAACCCCACTGGTTTAGATACAAGTAAAATAGATGAAGTAGAGCAAGATTTAGCCGGTAACGCTAGATTAATTGATGGCTTCCTACAAGAAACACCTGGGCTAGGGGACCTAAAAAATATTTTATACACATATGTTAATCAAACAGCCAAGGCCAAACAATTAGATAATTTAGGTACACAGAGTTTTTTAAGTTGGTTAAAGAGTAGTAAGGTAAGCACACCAAAGCAAGGAAAGATAGAACAAAAACTTGCACAAAATCAGGGTGCATTAGACGCCATTTTTAACTTAGTTACTAAAATAATGACTTTGAAAGATACAATTATATCTCAGGTGGAACAGCAACGTGGTGAAATATGGGCTACTAACGGAGAAGGGTTTGTTCGATATGGGTCTAGTAAAAAATTCGGTAATGTAAAATTAGTACCACGTAAACGTTGGACACCGAAGTGATTTAATTCTTTGAATTTTAGCCATATCCGGGTATTTTTTCGCCACTTTGGTAAATAATAATACAAAGGCCTATTGAGAGTAGGCACAGCCAACGAGGAGAAATAACATGGCAAGTTTTACAAGAGTCAATCCACAGTTAACAACCAACAGTGGTCGTAATCATGGCGTACTATATAGCCAAATGCAACTTAAGGCTTTCATCGTAGATTGCGGTGCAAGTTTAGCAGCAAAAACAGGTATTGATAGTGCTTTAGATATTCTAACACGTGAGTTAGGAACAACAGCAGCAATGTTTGAATCGAGCGGAACAGCAGGTAAGTTTATTGTTATTGGAGACGGTCATGCAGTTGACGCAGCAGTTCTCCAATCAAGAATCCAACATCTTGGCACAGTTGACAGTTATGATTTTAGCGGTGCTACTGTATCTGAACTAACAAGTTTATTTGGTGTAAGTGCCTCCTAATTTTATAAATTAGTAATAAAAGGCCTAGTTTGTCTAGGCCTTTTTTTATGGCTGTTAAATACTCCTATGATTTATAGCCTTTATACATTGGTTGATATAACTTATACTGGAGTTTATCGTTCTAAGTCTGATTTAGAAAGACTACAACAACAAAACTTTGATACTGTAATAGGAGTAATAAGTCTTAGTGGTAATGTTTATTACGATGATCCTCCTAAAAAAATATCAGCAGGTATGTTTGGAATGCCCAATGAAGAATGTTGGTATTTTGAATGGCGTATGGAATTAGATGGTCAATTTGAAAAAGAAAATGACCCTATTTTTAAACTAAAACAAGGGTTTGAATTTGTTCCTTATATACCCGGTTTAACAGAAAAAATACAATTTGAACGATCAATTTTTATGTTGGGCCGCAATATAATTTTTGACTACAGATAATAAATATTATAACAGGCAATTATAGGCATTTTAAGGCTACAACGATTTATTATTTTGGAGCAAAAATGCCTTCTACAGTTGAAGAACGACTTGGTGTTGTTGAAACAAAAATTCAATACAACGCCGAAAAAATCGACGATTTAAAAGCAGACGTAAAAGATTTGCACGACTGTCTCGATAGGACACGTGACCTTTTAGATAAAAAGCTTGATGATATGTTAGATGAATATAGATCTAACAGAGATCGTTATTATCAAGTATTGGACGATAATAAAAAAGAAGCAGAAGCGGCTCATAAAGATCTACAAGCAAGTATTAAAAAGAATCAAGATAAATTAGAAGTCTTAGAAAAATTTAAAACAAAAGGAACTTATGTAGCAGTAGGTATTGCTGCATTTTTAGCCGGTACAGGATATCTTACACACGGTGAGGTTTCGAAGATAATTAAGTTAATAGCCGGATAATTATGAATGTTTTTAACAGAATTTCAAGAGGGTATAGTAGATCAAGCAGTTCAATTTCATGATAAATTGAACCCACTTCTCTTCGACGGTAATCAACTCAACAAAATAATTAGATACAAATTATTGCTTATAGCAGAAAACTTTGCTAAGTTTATAGATATTCCTAAGTTAAACCTTATAGATGTAACAATTAGTGGTAGCAACGCTGCATACACCTATACTGAGCACAGTGATTTAGACCTACATCTTATTGTTGAGGTACCAAGTGCAGCAGAATTTCATCTTAAGCAATTATTTGATGCTAAGAAAAATCAATATAATTTTAACCATGATATTAAAATTAAAGGCATAGACGTAGAACTATATGTTCAGAATAGCAAAGAAAGACATATAAGTGCAGGTATTTACAGTGTGCTAGATGATCGCTGGATTAAAGAACCTAGCCCAGTTAAGGCAAACATTAATGACGATGACGTAGAACAAAAAGTAGAAAATTACTTAAATAAAATAAAGAGAGCACTTAGAACAAGCAACTACAATACTGCTAATGCTGTTAAAACAGAAATAAGCAAACTACGTAGAGCAGGATTAGAAACTACAGGAGAGTTTGGGGTAGAAAATATTGCATTTAAGGTTCTAAGAGCACAGGGTTGGATAGACAAGTTAAGACAGCATCTATATGATTTAGAGGACAGGCAATTAAGCCTAAAGGAAAGAAAATGAAGCGTGATGAGATATTAAGTGAATTTAAAAAGGGCGTAAAAGCTCGCAAGTATAATAGGCACTATATTAACCCTGATAAAGAATCAGAAACAATGATTGCACCACGCACTCCGCCAAAGAAAAAAGACGATATTAAAGAGGTACGTTCTGATTATACTAAAGATGAAATAATTGCAGTGTTAACAGGTCGCAAAACTCAAGCAGAAGTTGATGCAGAAGCACTAAAAACACGAGGTCCGGACAAAGACATGTCACAGACCCCTCCACCTAAACCTGTTCAAACTCCACCACCTAGGCCTGTTCAGACTAAAGAAACAACAGGTGCTCCTGTTGGAAAAATTACTAAAGTTGATCCTACTACTAAAAAAGCCACAATAACTAAACCCGACGGAACTACGCAAGACGTAGATCCGACTGCTCTTAAGCCTACTCCTGATGGCAAAATGCAAATGGATGCACCAGATCAAAGTGACTTAACAAATAAAGAAGTAGTAAGCACCGAAGATGCTCTTATACCGCCAGGTGATAGTCAAAGCCCAATACATGGTGATGAAGACCACGATGAAGTCAGCAAATTATTAGTTCACAGGCTGCGTAAACTAGCAGGATTACAAGAACAACCAACAGCCAGTCAAATACCCACAAGCCTTACTGTAGCAGGTATGTTAAATGACCCTGAAGTAGATCCTGCAATGAAACCACATCTACAAAAACTAATTGTGGCCAAGCCTGACGGTACAGTGGACCTTGCACAATCTATGCGTAAAGCATCGGGTGAATTTTATTCTGCAATTCCAGAGTTAATAGAGGTATTTCAAAGTCTAGCCCAACAGGCAGCAGCATTTGTTAAGTCACCTGAGTTCTCCGAACTTGGCCCACAGAATCAAAATTCAATAATAGATTTGGCTAAGAGTTTACCATCTAGCATACAACAAATGCAGGCCGAAATTACAAAGGGTGCTAAGGCACATGACGCAGGCTTTAACAAGATGGACGCAGCCACAGGACAATATGGTGATGGCCAAGTTGAAGAAGCTGATGCTGGCGAAACAACAGGACAGGATATACCACCTATGCCTGATATCAGTGGCCTACAACCAGGACAGGCTAAAGACTTAGGGAGTGGGCAGAAAGTTACAATTGCTCCTGATGGCAATGTACATTTGACAGGAGGATTTGGCAGTGTAGTCTATAGTCCTCAAGGTAAGCCTCTTTCATACGATACTCCTAATTTTGGTGGAGCAGGGATGAAACAAGACTTCGCTACTGGAGATACTACTACATCATATAATGCAGGTCCTTTAAGTACCAGCCAAACAAAAAATGCTCAAGGACAAACTATATCATCTAAAGGTACTTTTAATGTTGGGGACGGATCCCATACGATAGATCAGGCTTATAAAGACGGACAACCTACAATACAAACAAGGACTGGCACTGGCAGTCAAGCAAACGCTGATTTGGTAAAAAATCAAGATGCGCTGAATAGAGCTAGACAGACTAAACCAACTGCTGAAGATCAACAACTTGAAGCAATGCTACGTATAGCAGGACTAAGATGAAAGTAAGTGAAGTATTAAAACATTTTACTATATTCATGACCAACGAGGAACGTGCTATGCTTCCTCGTCTGCGTCAGCCACGTCCTCTAAAAAGTTTTCCTGAGCACGATCAATTCACAATAGAAGGTATGATTCGCAAAAGTTTGGTAACTAAGATAGGCGAACATAATCCGAAAGTAGTAGCAAATGGGTATAAAGGTTAAAGATTTTAAAAGATATGCAGAACAGGAAGTAGATAAAAGCTTACCTGTCAAGATTCTGCCAGATAATAGTTTAATATATAAAAACTTTCGGATTAAAAAAGTTAAAGAAAAGTGGACGGTTAATTATACCAAATCAAGTGATATAATAGACGAATTTTATACTAAAACAGGTGCCCTTTTAGGTGCTAAGTTTTATAATACTAATAATCTAAGCAAGTTTACTGCAATTAAAGATCTTGATAGGAAATACTACTACACGCTATCTGAAATAGATATATACAGAGAACTAATAAAACATACACAGGATTTTACAAAAAAAGAAATTTTATATAGTAGATATGATGTTGCCGAGCATCGCTCCAAGGTTTACAAAGAGCAAATCGCTAGCGAATTCAAAACCCATTTCTGATAAATAAAAATAGATCCTTTAGGAATTAAAAAATGCAGATTAGAGACCTTTCGCATCCAAAAACAAGTAAAACACTAAATGAAAGTATGGCCAAGAAGTTTGGTTACCGTCTTAACCTTGATAATTTTAGTTTAGAACAATTACAAGTAGCAAGAGATCGTGTAATGGATAAAATTGCAGCATTTGAATCAAGTAAAGAATTTGATGCTGTATATGAAAGCCATGAATATCATAAAGATCGTATGTTTTTAGATGTAATTACAACAGCAATTTCAGAGCGTAGTCTTTCACCAGGCGAAGAACAGAAACGTGAAAAATATGTCAAAGGCATGAAGAAAGTTAAAGGCGACTTTAGTAAACGTTATGGCGACAGAGGCGAAGAAGTAATGTATGCTACTGCTACTAAGATGGCTAAAAAAGAAAGTTTAGATGAGGCAATGGAAGTTTTACGCTCTGCACTAAATCGCAGAACATTACGAGAAGGCGAAGAAGAAAAGGCAGCGCTGATAATGAGCGCAAGAGACATGGTTGATAAGATTACAGGTTGGCTCGAAGATGTTGCTGCCCTGAAGTCAGAAACTATGTTAGAATTGGTTGACTCTATAAGAGATGAATTAGGCAGTGATATAAGCAGTCAGTTCGCAGGAAAAGTTAAACCTGCCCTTGACGAGATCTATACATGTTTAGAAGGTAATCGTCAATCATTAGCACAGGCTGTAGCAGTGCTTACCGGAGAAGAGGCACCCGGAACAGGTGAAGGCGCTCCAACTCCAGCCCCAGGAGAAGAGATGGCTCCAACATCAATGGGCGCAGAAGAGTTTCCTTCAGGAGATGAATTTGCCGCAGCAGAGCCAGCAGCAGGCGGAGTCGAACCAGCAGGTAGAGCCAAACGCGAATCAATTGAATATAGTCGCAGATTAGGCACAATTTTAAGTTCAAAAAAAAAGTAACGGAAGGTGCGGATAATCTTATCCGCATCTTACAACAATTACGTAATCAAGCAGACAACAAAGACCAAGTTGCCACATATACTTGGGATCAAGTATCTTCTATGCTAAGGAATGTAAGCGGTATTCATATGGATTACGAAACATTCAAGGCAGAATTTGATAGTATTCCACAAATGAAAAAAATTGTGGATCGTTTTGACGGCACTGGAATTACTCTTAAGACAAAAGCCAAGCCAACTTCAACCCAAACTCAAGGGCAAAATAATATAATGAGCACGGCTAAACGAGCAGCCAGTAAAACTTTACAGCAACCAGGTTGACATTAATATCCGCATAATATATACTAAGTATATTATGACCTTACTTGTACCTAAATATACTTATAAAACATTATCACGAGATGAATCAGCAGGACGCAGACTATATGCCACCCCAGATGGGCATAAAGTTCCAAGTGTCACTACAATATTAGATCGTACGAAACCAAAAGAAGCCAGGGAAGCATTGGCAAAATGGAAGGCTGCTGTAGGAGAGCAGCGTGCCCAGGAAATAACTACAGAAGCAGCAGGTCGAGGAACTCGTATGCATAAGTTTTTAGAAGATCATATCAAAGGCGTACCTCTGAAAGAAAGTGTTACAAACCCATATGCTCAGCAGAGTTTGGATATGGCTCGAGTAGTAATCGAAAAAGGATTTTTTAAAATCGATGAAGTTTGGGGTAATGAGGTTCCATTGTATTTTCCTGAATTATATGCAGGAACTACAGATTGCGTTGGCCTACATCAAGGGCAAGAAGCCATATTAGACTTTAAACAAACTAATAAGCCTAAAAAAGAAGAATGGATTGATGACTATTTTTTGCAATTAACAGCATATGCATTAGCACACAATGAAGTGCATGGTACAAATATAAGGAAAGGCGTCATTCTTATGTGTAGTAAAGATATGCAATATCAAGAATTTGTTCTCAAGCCTCAAGATTTTGATATGTGGGTTGAGCGTTGGTGTGATAGGGTTAGCGAATACTATAAAATCAGCTAAATATCCAAAAGAGGATATTTATGGCTGTAGTTCAAATTAGTCGTATTCAAATACGTCGTGGGCAAAAGAATCAAGGTACAGGATTACCCCAACTTGCTAGCGGAGAACTAGCATGGGCTATAGATACACAAGAACTTTACATTGGCAATGGATCAGTGAATGAAGGTAGTCCTGCGGTAGGTAATACAAAAATTATTACACAAAAAGATAACCTGCTAGATTTAGCCAACGTGTATAGATATAAAAGAACTAATCCTCTTATAGTTACACACCCTACTACTCCTGTTGTAAGGAATTTAGAAGACAGACTGAACGACAAGGTCTCAAATCTTGCCTATGGTATTTTACCGAATGGTGAAGATATGACCGCCGAGTTGCAAAATGCCATAGATAATCTTTTTATTACTAATCGAGCAAGCGGTGAATCATCTAGGGTAACACTCGAGTTTTTACCTGGAAGATATATTGTCAGTTCAACGATATTTGTACCAAGTTATGTAAGTATTATTGGGGCAGGTCAAGACAAAACAATTTTTGAATATATAGGAACAAGCGGACCGGTTTTTAGATTTATAAATGATACTTCAACTATAACAATCAGAAATTATACAGTAGACGGTGGTGGAGAAGTTACAAATCCTTACACAGATTCTGGAACTTTTATTCAGCAGCCAAAATTTATTCATCTTCAAGGTTTTACGATAAAAGTTAATAATACAGATATCGGTTGTTTTAGATTAGACTCAGTAAGAGATAGTGAATTTAAGGACATAGAAGTACGAGGAAATTTTGATTGGTATGAAGGAGCAGATTCAACTACAGTTGCTAGTCTAACCCCGGACCAAATCGCTGCCAGAAGTGCGTTTAATTTAAATTCTTTTAGTAGTCTAGTCACTTGTAAGAATAATAAATTTGAAAACATTAGAGTATCTCGTTATATCGCTGCTGTTGTAAGCAAATATGATATAATCAATAACACTTGGTCTGATTGTGAATTTAAAGAATCTAGATATGGGTTTAGGTTTGGAGAAGGCACAAGCACAATCTTTGTAGGGCAACGTTTTGGACCAAGAAGAAATATTATTAAACATTGTTATTTTAATGACATTAAAGAAGAAGGTATCTATATTCAAAAAGGATATGGAAATTTATCCAACAATAATGTTTTTATCGATGTAGGCAATGATGGGTCTGGTAATGCTGTAACAGCTAATGGAACTAGCATAATACGATTTATATCAAAAGGTAATGTTAGCAATAATGACGTTTTTGATAGAGCCTATAATAGTGTAGATAACGGCACATCTACTCCTACTGAAAACGGCCTATCTACGTCTACTCTACCTTACTATTACCCAGAGGTAGAAGGTCCATCCTATTTACAGGCTAATATTAGCAATGTCTTAACCATTAATGCTAATAGTTCAGGAACTCTATTTCGTATACCTTATAGTTCTGACTCTAATATTACCATTCCTTATGTTCTCCAATATGACCATTCATCTACTCAAATGAGAAGAGGTAACCTATACTTGGCTATTGACTTCAATAACGAAACTGTAATGTGTACTGACGAGTATGATTATATTGGTGATATTCTAGATTCATTAAAGATTTCTTTTACAGCGACTTTAGACACAGTTCGAAACAGTGTTAATATTAACTATGATAATGATAACACGACTTACAACACTATTTTTTCCTACGTCTATAATACACTTACTAATGGTAATTAATAGGGTTGACACCCTATAATAGTTGTGTATAATAACTGATTCTAAGATGATAAGTTAATATATTCCAAAAAAGAAAAGAGAGTACTGAGTGAGGCTCTCGGTAAATATTGTTTCCGAAAATTCAATCATCTTATAGAGAGTACTATGTCACAACAAATAACAGTAATTAAAAGAAACGGTAGTAGAGAAGCACTAACAATAGAAAAATGGCAGACACAGGTAGCAAAAATATGCAAAGGTATAGCAGATGTAAGCCAAAGCATGATTGAAATTAAGGCCCAATTACACTTTTATGATGGAATTACCACTCGAGAAATTGATGAAATTACTCTTCGAGCAATTGTTGATCTAATTGATATTGAGCATAACCCAGATGTAGGACATACCAACTATCAATATGTGGCTGGGAAACAGCGCCTAAGTATGTTAAGAAAAGATGTTTACGGCAGTTATGATGTGCCGCACTTATATGAAATAGTTAAACGAAATGTAAAAATAGGGCTTTATACCGAAGAACTTTTATCTTGGTATAGTCAAGACGATTGGAACAAAATGAATGATATGATTGATCATGATAAAGATGAATCATACAGTTATGCAGCAATTGAGCAATTAATTGAAAAATATTTGGTTAAAAACCGTGCTACTAAAGAGATATACGAAACGCCCCAAGTCCGTTATATGATTGCAGCCGCAACAGTGTTTCATAAGGAAGAACCAAATACTGCTCGTATCCGGTACATAAAGGAATATTATAATGCGGCTAGTGATGGCTTATTCACTCTTGCCACCCCTGTGCTCGCTGGGCTTGGCACTCCTACAAAACAATTCAGCAGTTGCGTTCTTATCCGTAGCGATGATGATCTTGATA
>Ga0129336_10001069_pt1 | contig 16325 bp, 17 predicted proteins | sample CPB6_02_DNA_FD_96878 | JGI IMG/M metagenome (GOLD analysis project Ga0129336, IMG submission 96878) | Freshwater to marine salinity gradient microbial communities from Chesapeake Bay, USA - CPBay_Sum_0.6_0.2_DNA | ecosystem: Environmental > Aquatic > Marine > Coastal | place: USA: Chesapeake...
AGGTTCTCACGAAACTTATCCCAATACATATCAAACAGTTTGCTTCTGCTACCTTTGGTCAGATCAAAACAAACTCTATCATCCACAAGATACTTCACGATATAAGCATCTCTAGGTGCTTCTTTGGTGCAGACTTCGGCATATGAACCATTTTCAACGATAATGTCACAACCGTAGCGTGACTTACAAGTTTCTTTTTCTGCTGATGTCCAATGGTCCATATGCTTTTCCTGTGCTTTATCAACAACCTGACTCACGAACGACCTCCCCACTGAATGTCGGGATATGCCTCCGCTACGACTTCTTTTGTGATATTATATTTCTCGGAAAGTTTCTTGTCCTTACAAAGGCAAACGATCTCTGCCTCAAGAGGATGAAGTCCCTCAAGAATATTAATGAACATTGTCTCACGACGAATGTTATTCAGTGAATCATTACCACCTTTGATGAAGTGGTAGAAGTTCACATACTCTCTACGAATCGTGGTATGACCTTGCTTATCACTCGCACCAAGAGAGAATGATCCAGTCTCATGCATTTTACGAACTTCTTCAGTGATCTTTGTGGAGAGAGATCCATTATAAGAAGTCTGATCTGCATATCCAGAATAAGGAACAGCACCTTCTGGAAGAACGGAAATGATAGACTCATCAAAGTTCCAAACAAATATGGCTTTCAGAGAGATATGCTCATACTTTTTGAGAACTTCTACCTTCTTGGCATTAGATTTCTGTTTTGATACAAGATCTAATACTTCAAATGTGAAAGGATTATTAGGTAATTCTGGAATTGGAGTGACCTTGACCGTTTTTGGTTGTGCCTTAGTCGTCGTGGTCTTCTTCTGTGTCGTCGTTGTCATAATAGTTTTCAAAGTTAAATGCGATTACTTCATCTGGAATTAAATTGCCCTGATTATCAAACATCTCAGGATGTGGTCTTGGAATCTCCCGATAGTTCATCATATATTCTCGTGCTACCCAACCTGCCATTACTCCCACTATTAGAAACAAAACGGTTAGAAAGGAACCAAAGACTAAACTAACTGCTAACATTTCTTTTACCTCGGGAAACTACTTTTCTTTTCCTTGACTTAAAGGAAAATTCAAAATAGATGGTTACCTCCCGATTCAGAAAGCAAACCATCTTCTCAAAGATGATGTGGAACGGTTGAGTCTGCTTTCTTTTTCCTCCATTAAGTATAAGTTCAACACCACGATTAAAGTGGTCTTCCCTTTTATTTAGGTCAGGATTTGATGATTTGTTGTTCCTTGAGGAATTTGATTGTGTCAACGGATCCTCCTAATTTCTTATCATCACAGATAACTTGTGGGAAAGTGGCACCTTTACCAAACTCGGCATAAAACTCGTCTCTGGTAAAATGTTCATTCAGATTATAAACCACAAAATTACTATTTGTCAACTCAAGAACTTGTTTGACCTTATAGCAATATGGGCAGTCTTCTTTTGAATATACAGTAAAGTTCATAATTTGTTATGATTTTATACTAATTTATAATAGAAAAAAGGAGGGTATAAAACCCTCCTCATTATACCACCAACTCACCTCTCCCACCACAGAGAGGGTCTTCATTCCCAAAGTTACAAGGATGTTGAAGACTTGAATATTATAAGGTATTTTGAGTCAGGTGTCAAGTCAAAGGGCTTGAAGTGCCTGTTGTGCTTCCTGAAGCTTCGCATCTGCTGCTGCTTCTTTTTCTGCCTTAACTGCTTCGTCAGTTTCTTGCTGTGCTTCCTGACGAAGAGTTTGTGACTCAAGAAGTGGAGTTTGAACCGAATTAAATTCTTCTTCAGTCAATTTTTGTACAACCTTTTTACCACTGTGCTCATCAACTACATCGGTAATTGTAACACCATCAGGAACTTGTGAAAGGCAAACATCAATTCCGTTTTCATCATTCATCCAAATTTTTACATCAAGACCAGGAAACTCTGCTTCTGGATGTCTCTTTTCAACTGGATTATCCTCACAGCAGTAAGTGCCTGAATGTGCGTGAATCCAATAGTGCTTGAGATATTGCATTTTCTTATACGTGTTTGTGAATATTTATATTACAGGCACTCCATATTCTTGTGAGAGTTGTTGATTAATATCATCCATAGATGGAAATCCTTTGACCGTCGCCCAAGTCACAATTGAATATCTTTTACCTCTTGTGACTGGTTCAACTCCGTGAGAATAATTGTGATTAGAAGGAAAACAAACCATCATACCTGGTTCTGGTCTGACTCTTACTTTAAGTTCTGGAAATACAAAATCACCACCTTCAAAGTCATTATTCAGAAAAAAGACCATTGACAGGTCACGGTCTGTTGATTTCTTCCAGATCTTTTCTCCTTTGGGAGTCATCCAAATACTTTCACCATCAATATGAGGACGATAGTGACCACCAATACTATAAGAAAGTATCTGGGGTATTTCACTACTATCCACTTCTACCTGATAAAAAGGATTGATAATGTTTTTTACAACACTGTGAAGTAAGTCCTCAATTTTTGGAAAGAGAGGTCCCATTGGAACAATTTGAGTATCTCTAGTTTTTTTATCTACAGTCCAGGATGTTTTCCCCGTTGCGTTGGTTGTATCTGGATCAAAGACTGATAAATCTTCTGCTGGTGAAGATTTTATATGAGTTATAAGTTCTTGAAGACCTTCTGGATTAATGACATTGGGACGAATCAGAACATAAGAAAGAGGATTATCAATCATATTTTATTAACAACTTTTGATATATCATTGCGTTATTTATTTTATCACCAAAACCACTACCATAAGAATGCCAATAATCCGCTTTAAAAATTACACAACGATTATACTTTACAAATACGTTTGCGTATTCTTCCCATTCATTCTCATCACTGACATCAAAGGACTTTATAATATCATCCATATTTTGCCATCCATTAATCTGGCAGGCATAATCATTTGGAAAACTATCAAGACCAGTTTTCTTATGACTATAAAAACTCAGTCCTTTTTTCATTACACAATCAGGTGGTAACGTCAAATAAACAACCGCAATCCAGTCACAAGCGGTGTTCGCAGTGACTGGATTTACAGTATTCTCAAACGTCACTTCATTAAATGCTTCTATGATTTTTACAGGACGACTCAAAATATAAGAAAGTTTTTGAGTCGTCTCTTCAGTTATCATACATTGTTTACTGAAAAAACTTTGATGGTACTGGTGAGCAATATCATAGAAGTCATCAATAATCATAAACTTTTGGTTCATCAGTTACCTTCCAGTTTCTTCTGCTCCTCAGTGCTACCAGTAATCATACCCAGATTTTCACCAGTGACTTCTTGAATACCAGTGAGGACTTTTCTCTGTAAGTCATTCAGGAATTCCATCTTACCCTGAGGACTTTCCAGCATCTTGTTCAGTGGTAGATAACCTTCTGGAAGTTCATTTCTCTTATCAACAATTGAAGGAGCAGAAGCACGACGCATACTATGAAGATTACCAATGGAAATTCCAGTCTGTGCCGCAATCATTTCGTCCATTGCCTGATCAGCAAAACGACGTTCCCAATACAGAGCATCACCTTCCAAGAATTGTTCTCTACTGACTGGTTTGCCACCATTCTGCTCTACAAGTTTAGCAAGAATTTTATCTAGATGCTCCATCTGATGGAGACGATCACGAATCTCAAGTTCACAAGACTTGAGATAATGCGTCAGGGAAAGTTCATCAAGATCAAACCAACACAGTTTCTTTGATCCACCACCAGGACCAGACTCTTCCCAGAAGATTGGTTGAGTTCTATCTTGATCTTTCCACTTGTATTCAAACTCACGAACCTTTTCTTTCATTTCAATGAGTTTATACATATAACCCTCAGCCATTTGCCTTCTTGCTTTCAGGGTGTTTTCAAAGGCAACGGGAAGTGTATGAGTCTCAAGTAGAGCAAACTTCTCCAACTGAAAGTTAGTTCTACCTTGTGCGAGTTCCTTATCACTCTCCTCCCACTTCAAAACATTTTCAAATGCCTTGTGGAGATAATCATCATCCATTACAGCCTGTTGTGCTGAAATAGGTTGATAAGATAACGCAGTATTTTCAGTAGTCATAGTTTCTCCACTTGTAATTTGTGTAATTAGTTTTTTCCACTGGTTTGCTACTTTTTTCCAGTCACACTTCTGTGAAATATGATTAGAAAGTGATTTAGAGATTTGGTTATAATAAGTTCTGTCCCCTTCAAAATAATCTAGAGCAGTACAACAAACCTCTGCAAACATATTTAGAAACTTTTCCGTGACCTCATATCCTTTTGATGTTCGGACACCATCAATTGGTACAACAGATGCAAAATTCTCACCAGCAACTTCTTGAAGTGCTCCAATGTTTGTAATGATTGGATAGCATCCAGACTTCATTGCCTCTGTCATTGCGACACAAAAGGTCTCTTCCCAAATATTAGGATGAATAAAGAAAGCCGCATCTTGATAATGTGCTATAAGTTCTTCTTGATCTACAGCAGCAGAATATTCAACATTCGGCAGAGTTTTTAATTCCTCATACAATTCAATATAAGGATCATTAGATGGTCCATAAAGAGACATTGATGAAAAAATCTTAAACTTCGCATCAGGATGACGGATATGAATACGACGAATAATTGCTGGAAGAAGTTCTAAACCTTTATAAGGTACAGAAGTATGAATAAAAGTCTTTGTTTTATTTTCACTAAAAGTAAAACTATCACTCACTCCAGTTGGAATGACGGTAATTTTATTCTTTGGAACATTATGAAACTTGATAAGTTGCTCTTTTGCCCAGTGAGATGGTGAAACAATGTGAGTCACATCTTCGTGTTTGAAATTCACAAAGACTGGTTGATCATATGCGTGATGCCCCCATAAAATCTTATAAGGTTTATTTGATTTTCTTAAAACTTCTGGAAGATGAGAGACTTCTACATCTTCTGGAAGTTGATAGTGTTGTGAAAGGTAAAAATAAGAACTTTCACTTGCTCCAGATTTCATAAGTCATTCAGTAAAAACGTGTGAACCAACGTGTTGTAATTTAATTGATGTATCTAACCAGACATCATATCCTAACATTCTAGCACGAAAAAAGAAACTTTTGTCTTCACTCATAAAGGCATTGTTTTCTTTGTGCTCCATAAAGTAGTGATATGAGTTATTCATCTCTGCCTGTGTAGGATGATGATTGCTGTCATTTGTTGGTGGAATGTATTTAAGGTCTGGAAAATTTTGTGCCATTTTCAGAAATACATTACGATGAATGAGAACAAAACCCATTCCATTTCCTTCTATCTTAACCAGATCTCCTCTGCGTTGTTCTGGTTGAATAATATTATAACAATAACGGATCGGTATTGTTTTCATTGGATAGGGTCCAGAAACAATATCAACCTGATGTGAGATTAATTTTAACACATCTTCCGGGTCAAAACCAATATCACTGTCTAAAAAGAAAAGATACTCGTGATCTGTGTTATTCAGGAAGAAGTTAGCACACTTGGATCTTCCTATTGTAATCAGTGATGAGTTTGCCTGTGTTAAAAGTCCGTGAGGAATATTATTTCTGACTAAGAGTTTACCCAGATTGAATAAACTCATTGTGGTTTTTTCACTCACAATTCCCCCGTGACAAGGGAGAGCAATCATTATACTCATAGTGTAGTTTTAGTTGTTTTGATTATTTATTGTGGGAGTCCGTTTGCTGCTGCTGAGGATGCTCCCATACCATATCTCGCAACACTTAATGGACCTCTTACGGATGCTGTTGCGGTATCATTAGAGTAATCAATACGGTCTACAGTTGATAAGGGACCAGGAAAACCACCACCACCAAAGTATCCATAAGAACTGTTACCCGTTGCTGATATAAATCCTTTAGCAAGACTCATTGGTCCTTTTGGTGATGCTGTTGCTGTATCATTGAGTAATCAATACGGTCTACTGTTGATACCGTCGCACCACCACCAAAGTAACCATAAGAAGAATTACCTGTTGCTGCAGTATAACTCCTAGCAGAACTTAATGGTCCCTTTGGCGATGCTGTTGCGGTGTCATTAGAGTAATCAATGCGGTCTACTGTTGATACTTGTGGAAGAGAACTACCGCCACCGAAGTATCCATAAGAACCATTACCTGTTGCCGATACAAATTGTCTAGCAACACTTAATGGTCCCTTTGGTGATGCTGTTGCTGTATCATTAGAATAATCAATACGATCTACTGTTGAACTAGGAGTATTTATAGGATTACTACCGCCTCCAAACCACCCATAAGAACTGTTACCTGTTGCTGCTAAAGCATATTTGGTATTACTTAATGGTCCCTTTGGTGATGCTGTTACGGTGTCATTGGAATAAGTTATACGATCTACTTTTGATAATGTAGTTCCACCGGCAAAATAACCATAAGAACTGTTACCTGTTGCTGCTATGTAATATGGGGAAGGTGTGCTTAATAAACTTCTTGCAGATGCAGTTACTGTATCATTTGCATAATTAATACGATCTATTACTGACGTTGTAGTAGAAAGACCACCACCAAAGTAACCAAAGAGTGTGACTGGATAACTTTGTGTCGGTACGTTTGCCGTCACTGATGGTCCCAATGAAGTAAATCCGTTGGCTCTTGCGGATGATGCTGCTAAATTATATCTAGCAGAACTTAATGGTCCTCTTACTGATGCTGTTGCGGTATCATTGGAATAATCAATACGGTCTATTCTTGAAGAACCTGGACCACCACCAAAGTAACCATAAGAAGAATTACCTGTTGCTGCAAAGTATCTTCTGGCAGCACTTAATGGTCCCTTAGGTGCTGCGGTGGCGGTGTCATTAGCATAATCTATGCGATTTACTGTTGATAATGAGCCAGGAGCTCCTCCACCAAACCACCCATAAGAACTGTTGCCTGTTGCCCCTAAAGCATATCTAGCAACATTTAATGGACCTCTTACTGATGCTGTTGCGGTATCATTAGAATAATCAATGCGGTCTACTGTTGATAATGGACCAGAGCCACCACCAAACCAACCATAGTTAGAGTTTCCTGTTGCTGCTAAGTATCCTCTAACAGCACTTAATGGTCCCTTTGGTGATGCCGTTGCGGTGTCATTGGAGTAATCTATGCGGTCTACTGATGATATTGAACCAGGAGCATTACCACCACCAAAGTAACCATAAGAACTATTACCTGTTGCTGCTAAACGATCTTTAGCAAGACTTAAAGGTCCTCTTACTGATGCTGTAGCAGTATCATTAGAATAATTTATACGGTCTACTGTTGAAAAGAAACCTGGTGCACCACCACCAAAGTAACCATAAGAACTATTGCCTGTTGCTGCGAAACGATATCTAGCAGAACTTAATGGTCCCTTTGGTGATGTTGTTGCGGTGTCATTAGAGTAATCAATACGGTCTACTGCTGCTGATCCACCAGCAGCGCCACCAAAATATCCAGTATTAACGGTTTCTACAGAACTAGTCCCAAAATTAATTGCTGGTCCTGGAGTTGCTGTAATAAGAGTTTGAGCAGTAATTCCATTTGCTTTGGCACTTGATGCCGCAAGTCTTGTAGCAGTACTTAATGTCCCTTTTGGTGATGCCGTAGCAGTATCATTAGAGTAATCTATGCGGTCTGAAGCTACAGTATCACCACCACCAAAGTAACCATAAGAACTATTGCCTGTTGCTGCTAAACTATATCTAGCAACACTCAATGGTCCCCTTGGTGATGCTGTTGCTGTATCATTAGCATAATCAATACGATCTACTACGGATGTTGGACCAGGAAAACCACCACCAAACCAACCATAAGAACTGTTACCTGTTGCTGCTAAGTATCCTCTAGCAGCACTCAATGGTCCCTTAGGTGATGTTGTTGCGGTGTCATTAGAGTAATCTATACGGAATACTGTTGAAAATGCAATAAATCCTCCACCAAAGTATCCATAAGAACTATTACCCGTTGCTCCCATACCATATCTACTAGCACTTAATGATCCTCTTGGTGATGCTGTTGCTGTATCATTAGAATAATCTATACGGTCTATTATTGGTGATCCACTACGATCTCCCCCAAAGTAACCATAGGACTGATTACCTGTTGCCGCAGGATATCTTCTAGTAACACTTAATGAACCTTTTACTGATGCTGTTGCAGTGTCATTAGAATAATCAATACGGTCTACTGTTGATACTGGTCCAGGAAATCCACCACCAAAGTAACCATAAGACTGATTACCTGTTGCTGCTAGATCTCTTCTGCCAACACTTAATGGTCCTTTTGCTGGTGCTGTTGCGGTATCATTAGAGTAATCAACTCGGTTTACTGTAGATACTGCCAATTGACCGCCACCGAAATAACCATACTCCCAAGAGGCATAATAAGGACTTGGTGCTAACCACACATCACTTTTAACAGGCCAAGCACCCGCAGCTTGTTGTTCTCTTACACCAAAAAGTGTGAATATTCCCCTTTTATTAGTTGCCATTTCTTAAATAAGGACTATCAGGATACTTCCAGTATTCCAGTTTCTTATACCTATTTAGAATGTAGGGAGATAAAATATCTTCTGGATTCTTTGAAGTTTTCTTTACTTCCTTTCTTACATAGTGCATATCTTTGAGATACCACTGATCGTCATTCTCACGATTCTTATTTTCTACATTATTAAAATCGTGAGCATAATAATCCATCTCCAAGAAATCATAAATTCTTTTCATTGTTTCATCAGGATTACTTACTAGATCATTGTACTCAATCATCAGTAAGTGCCGAGTATCATTCTTAATGAATGCCTGACCTTGTGCCCAGAGTGCTTGTTCCACAATACCTTCATCACTCATCAGATACTGACAACGATTATCATCGTCTACAGTCACACCTTTTTCAATCAGGTGCTGGTCAATAAATGAAACCTGATCATCGTTGCGATGAACCATTGTAATAAAAGATGTCAGAATTTCTGCGATGTCTCTTACAGGACAAATGATTTTTGGATTGGGTGTGATATAAGTTTTGATTCTTTCAATATTGTTTGGCCAAGCACGGCAATGATCAATGATTACAGGTTCTTCACGATCAAAATAATAATTCTCAATATAACTGCTGATGATCTTATAAGCACTCTTTGGTTTTGGATATCCTAGATATTGCTCACTCTGCTTTAAGTATTCTTCAGTATGATACATCAGTTCCATTACGGGACTGACTGGATTTGCGTGAATGTTTGGATTTTGATCTAGAATACTTTTTAATAAGGTGCTTCCCGATCGTGGAAGTCCTGCCATAAAATAATAAGTTTTCATATACATTTCAAGAGTTTATCAATCATTTCAGGAGAGACTTTGTAAGTTTCTCTTATTTGTTTTTCATTTGGATTGTGATTATGCCACCAAGCTTTTCCATCTGGTTCAATACTGTAGTCTGCTGGTTCTAGTAAAAGATAAGATCTGATCTGTTCTTTATGTGTAATTTTTACCACATCTTCCCCAAACCAATCATAACATTTTTGGGTAGACACAATTGCTGGAACGTGTGTATAACCTCTTAAGTGTGTAAGAGCATAAAGTCTTGCCGTTCCTGCTGGACCAGCCTGTACTTGCCCTTCAACTGGAATCACAATTCTCACTGGGTCAATATGGTTTGTATTATCTATATGTTCCAAAATTGCCTGTAAAAATCCACATTGATGCCGAATATGATTTGGGTCATTAATCCATAAGTCTCTTCCATCATCAGTAATATAAGAAACAGGAAACTTTGGAACATAGTAGGCACTATACATTCTACCACTCCTTGACTGGATTAAAAAAGAACAACTGAACTAAACGACCATTTTCAAGAGTGTCTCCAAAATTAAAATTGTGAGAGTGCCACAAATGAGTGCGAAACAATACTAATCTATTATACCTCATTGGGCATAAAAAGTAACGAGTCCACTTTGACCGATCAAGACCATCACCATATACGGTCGTCCACCAACATTCTTTATAAGATGGATATCCATAAAACTGTGCTTCTTCATCAGTCTTTGGAATGTTTTCTGACTGAAGAGTATTGTGTTTCCAGAATGACGTACCTCCCTCATCAACACAATCTTTTGAATCCGACATATAAATCACGGCACCCCATTCCCAAGACGGATCAACGTGAACATCCTGTCGGTGACTATCAGTTGCTAATGAAATGCGAAAGTATCCGTTCTTATCTGCTGGAATGAGTGGTTCTTTGACTAAATCCTCAAAAGACTTATGAATATCTTGAGAATAGTAAGAACCTTCTGAGTTTCTTCCTGGATATGTATAACTATCTTCTGGTTCTGGATACTCGGTTTTTAAGGCAAAGTCTCTAACATCTTGTGGATTCTTATAGAAGTCATCCACAACAATAATATTTTGTTTCATAATATAAGTTGTTTTGATTATTTATTGTGGGAGTCCGTTTGCTGCTGCTGAGGATGCTGCTACAGAATATCTAGAAAGACTCAATGGACCTCTTACGGATGCTGTCGCAGTGTCATTGGAATAATCAATACGGTCTACTGTCGAATTTGATGGTTGAGCTGGACCAGGAACACCACCACCAAAGTAACCATAAGAACTGTTACCCGTTGCTGCTAATGTTCCTCTACCAGCACTCAATGGTCCTTTTGGTGATGCTGTTGCGGTATCATTAGAGTAATCTATACGGTCTACTCTTGATACTGCAGGATTTCCACCACCAAAGTAACCATAAGAACTATTTCCTGTTGCTGCTAATTGATATTTACCAACACTTAATGGTCCTTTAGGTGATGCTGTTGCAGTGTCATTGGAGTAATCTATACGATCTACTGTTGATATTCCAGGACTCAATCCACCACCAAAGTAACCATAAGAACTATTACCAGTTGCTGCTAAGTTATTTCTAGCAACACTTAATGGTCCCTTTGGTGATGCTGTTGCTGTGTCATTAGTATAATCTATACGGTCTACTATTGATACTCCTGGACTAGTTGGAGTATTACCACCACCAAAGTAACCATAAGAACTGTTACCCGTTGCTGCTAATGTTCCTCTACCAGCACTCAATGGTCCTTTTGGTGATGCTGTTGCGGTGTCATTGGAGTAATCTATGCGGTCTACTGTTGATATTCCAGGAGTACCACCACCAAAGTAACCATAAGAACTGTTGCCTGTTGCTGCTAAACTTGCTCTAGCAACACTTAATGGTCCCTTTGGTGATGCTGTTACAGTATCGTTAACATAATTTATACGGTCTACTGTTGATATTGAACCAGCAGAACCACCACCAAAGTAACCAAAGAGTGTGACTGGATAACTTTGTGTCGGTACGTTTGCCGTCACTGATGGTCCTACTGGAGTAAATCCATTAGCTCTGGCACTTACTCCAATTGCGTATGATTTAGCAGCACTTAATGGTCCCTTTGGTGATGCTGTTGCGGTATCATTAGAGTAATCTATGCGAGATACTGTTGATATATAAACACCACCGGCAAAATATCCATAAGAAAGACTGCCTGTTGCTCCAACATATCTTGTAGCAGCACTTAATGGACCTCTTGGTGATGCTGTTGCGGTGTCGTTGGAGTAATCAATACGATCCACTGTTGATAACCCACCAGGAGTTCCGCCACCAAACCATCCGTAAGAACTATTGCCCGTTGCTGCTAAATTACCTCTAGCAACACTTAATGGACCTTTTGGTGATGTTGTTGCGGTGTCATTGGAGTAATCTATACGGAATACTGTTGATACTGGACCAGCACCACCACCAAAGTAACCATAAGAACTATTTCCTGTTGCTGCTAAAAGATATCTAGCAACACTTAATGGACCTTTTGGCGATGCTGTTGCGGTATCATTAGAGTAATCAATACGGTCTACTAATGATGGTGAGACATTACCACCACCAAAGTAACCATAAGAAGTATTACCTGTTGCTGCTAGATACACTCGGGCAACAGTTAGCAATCCTTTAGGAGATGCTGTTGCGGTGTCATTGGAATAGGTTATACGATCTATTGTTGATGAGGTAGCAGGAGCACTGCCACCACCAAAGTAACCATAAGAACCATTACCAGTTGCTGCGTGTTGCCATCTAGCAACACTTAATGGACCCTTTGGCGACATTGTTTGAGTATCATTAGAATAATCTATACGGTCTACTGTTGAAAATACAGGAGGTCCAGAAGGTCCAAAACCACCACCAAAATACCCAGTTTGGAAGGTTTCTACAGAACTAGTCCCAAAATTAGTTGCTGGTCCTGGAGTTGCTGTAATAAGAGTTTGAGCAGTGATTGCATTTGCTTTGGAACTTGATGCTGCTAATAAATATCTAACACCACTCAGTGGACCTCTTACTGATGCTGTTGCCGTATCATTAGAATAATCTATACGGTCTACTGTTGATTTTACTGGAGCAGGAGCACCACCACCAAAGTAACCATAAGAACTGTTACCTGTTGCTGCTAACCTAAGTCTGGCTTGACTTAATGGTCCTTTAGGAGATGCTGTTGCGGTATCATTAGAGTAATCAATACGGTCTACTGTTGATATTCCAGGAGTACCACCACCAAAGTAACCATAAGAACTGTTACCTGTTGCTGCCAAACGATATTTAGCAGCACTTAATGGTCCCTTTGGTGATGCTGTTGCGGTATCATTAGAATAATCTATACGATCTATTGTTGGTGTCGTAGGACCATAATAACCGCCACCAAACCAACCATAGTTAGAGTTTCCTGTTGCTGCTAAACCACTTCTAGCAAGACTTAATGGACCTTTAGGTGATGCTGTTGCAGTATCATTAGAGTAATCAATACGGTTTACTGTTGTTAATTGAGAAGTAGGAGTAGTACCACCACCAAACCAACCATAGTTAGAGTTTCCTGTTGCTGCTAAACCACTTCTGGCAACACTTAATGGTCCCTTAGGTGATGCTGTTGCGGTGTCATTAGAGTAATCTATGCGGTCTACTGTTGATAATGGACCAGAACCACCACCATAATATCCATAAGACTGATTACCTGTTGCTGCAAAGTATGATCTAGCAGCACTTAATGGACCTCTTACGGATGCTGTTGCTGTATCATTAGAGTAATCTATACGGTCTACTCTTGATACTGGACCAGCACCACCACCAAAGTAACCATAATCCCAAGAACCATAATAAGGACTTGATGCTAACCACACATCACTTTTAACCGACCATTGACCCTCTAACTGGAGGAGATAAACCTGTTCTAATCCAAAGACATCTTCACGAATACTCATATCTTATATTAAGTGATTTGTTTGCCAGCAACAATAACGTCAATCGTTGAGGTTTGTCCGACTTTAACACCTATTGTTCCACCAGTTTCAACTCTCTTTGGACGATCTAAAATATCAACCGTTGAATATCTTGGAATAATTAAATCTCTAACAAGATACGTTGTTGTTAGTCCATTTGTAATGGCGACAGAAATTGGATAGTCTCCAGAGTCAGTTCTATTCGCAAGATGAATTGACTCAACAACAGAAGGATAAGATGTTGAGGTATGAATTGTCGTTAAATCTGTTGTTGCGATTGAAACTGTGGAAGCATAATCTTTAAAGTATGTCGTGCTGGTGTACTCACTATAATTCATATAAACTTCTACAGCAGTATTTACACCAACGTAATTTCCATTTGTTGTCCACATTTTTATCACATCACTTGGTCCCGCGACCATTGGATTTTTTAGTAACTCAACTGAACCACCATTGGTGATTGGAACGTTATAAGCAATATAAGTTTGTTCTGCGGTTGCATCTTGAATTGATGCGATAATATTTACGGTAGTTCCAACACCTACAGAGGTATCCACGTTTGATACATTAATAGATTCAATGACATACTGTTTACCTGACGTTGATGGGAAAGTAAACAATGTGGTCTCATAAGAAAGTGGTTTGACCTGAACAGAACTTGAGATTCCAGTAAAAAATTCACCACTACTTGCTGTCGCTGCAGCTCCTTGAATACCTTGTGTTCCCTGAACACCTTGCGTACCAGCACCAGTAGCACCTTGAACACCAGTGGTTCCTTGTGGACCCGCAGATGTAAAAGTAATAATATCAACAATGTCACCAGCGACTAATGGATCATTAAGAACTACGGAAGTTCCATTGGTTGCCGTATATTCAGATTCTGTTAAGTGAGCACCGTTGACATAAACATCAATATTCCCAACACTATATGTAACAGAAAAGGTTGTTTGATTAGTTGTGGCAGTAAAATTATTGTTTACACGACTAAAACTGGATCCTTGAAGTCCTTGAATACCCTGAATTCCTTGAGTTCCACTAGCACCTTGTGTGCCAGTAGTTCCCTGTGCTCCTTGAGTACCAGCACCTGTGATTCCTTGAACTCCTTGAATACCCTGAGTTCCTTGTACACCTTGTCTACCTTGTATACCTTGTACTCCTTGAGTACCTTGAATACCTTGTGTTCCTTGAATTCCTTGAGTACCTTGAATACCTTGAATGCCTTGTGTTCCAGCACCCGTGATTCCTTGAACTCCTTGAGTACCTTGCGTTCCTAATGTTCCTTGAATACCTTGTGTTCCTTGTGTACCTTGTGCTCCTTGAACACCAGTGACACCTTGTACGCCCGTGTTAATTCTTACCCAAGAATTGCCATTAAACTGCCAAGTCGTATCGTTGGCTACATATGTATCGTTTATAGCAGGATTATTGGGAAAATTAAGGGCTGCCATTATGTGTTTTTATTTATTTATTGTGGTTTAACTGGCCAATCAACACCGGAAATACCTAAAGGACTTGTAGGATCTAAAACAGGAGTTGCGGTTTCTGGAAGATCTCTAAGTGCTTGACGATATGCTAATTGTTCCGATGATGGTGTTCTATCTGGAAGAACCCACCAATCAGTTTCAGCAATAAGACGATCTCTATGAACTCTTAAAAGTTTTATCGGTTCTTTTGATATAAGTTCTTCTATTTTTTCTTCTATCACATCATCAGACGGTCTTAAGTTTGGATCATCTTCCCATAAAAGTTGACCATCTCTACAAACCCATTTAAGAAGTGGGCATAGATCGTTCATCGTTTCAACTAAGAATCTTTGGCGATTTATGTTTATTTCTATACCATTTATAATCATGGTGCTACCTCCATCATCACAAAATTAACAGTATTTACTCCAGTTGCTTGGGAATTATAATAATAATCATTATTTATTCCAATACCATATCCATTATTACCAGAACTTCCGTATCCACCAGATCCATATCTAATAGATATTGTTCTAGCACTAGTTCCCCAAGAAGCAATAGAACCACACAAATTAACAAATGTAGTATTATAATTACCAAACGCATAATAACCAACTGGACAAGATGATGCGATTATTAATGAAGTACCAGCAAACGCCGCTGCCCAAAGAACATCACTATAGTTCCATGCTTCAGAAACGGCAAGATTAGTTGAATTCATAATAATAGTACTATCAGATCTTAAAGGAGTAAAAGAGAAAGAGTGATATTGAGTTCCTGAAGTAGAGGATGGCGCAGCCCCGTTAGTTCCTCCAACATTAACAGCATTACTAGCTTGTACTGAAGATGTAGTAGATGAATTAACTACCTGTATTATTCTTCCTCTATTTTGAAGACCTCCAGTTGTTAATATACTATCAGTTCTTACAGTGCTTGATGTTAAAGAATTAGTGCTTGCGTTGAAACTAAATGCTGTAGCAGTACTTCTTGCTTTTACAGTTTGATTGGAACCAGTTCCAGCAACCATAACCGGATATAAAGTTGCTGTTGTAGTGTCATCAGTCGCATTAATTGTGTTAGAAGGACCAGCAGCACCTTGAGTACCTAATGTACCTTGAGTACCAGTTGCTCCTTGTGTACCAGTGGCACCTTGTGCTCCTGTAGTCCCCTGAGCACCGGTTGTTCCTTGAGTACCTGTAGCACCTTGTGCTCCAGTTGTTCCTTGAGAACCAGTGGCACCTTGAATACCTGTTATGCCTTGAATACCTTGAGCACCAGTCGCTCCCTGTGCCCCTGTAGCACCCTGAATACCAGTAGTTCCCTGAGTCCCAGTGATTCCTTGTGCCCCTTGAATACCAGCAGAAGAACCTTGCCAAACTCCAGCAGCACTGATGACTTGTACACCTTTAATCTCAAGTCCACCAGAAATGTTTACTGTGGTTCCGATGCCCACCTCAGCAGTAAGACCAGATCCAGTATAAGATAGAGTTCTTGCGACTTGTGATAGTTCAGCAGGGATTCCCATTATACTTCTTTTTTAGTTATTTATTCTGGCTTTGG
>Ga0129336_10001070_pt1 | contig 16324 bp, 11 predicted proteins | sample CPB6_02_DNA_FD_96878 | JGI IMG/M metagenome (GOLD analysis project Ga0129336, IMG submission 96878) | Freshwater to marine salinity gradient microbial communities from Chesapeake Bay, USA - CPBay_Sum_0.6_0.2_DNA | ecosystem: Environmental > Aquatic > Marine > Coastal | place: USA: Chesapeake...
ACCAACACAAGAGCGAATCGCTGATACTACATTTGCACAAGAGTTAATACTATTGTTAAATCCAGTTTCTGGGTCTACTTGCATTCCCAGATCTTTAACTTGAGTAAATTTATTTTGGAAATTATTATATTTTTGAACTGTTCCACCAGAAACGTAAGTATGAGGTAATGTTGATTGACCGACTACAACTTCAAATGTGTTCAGACCAACTACAGATTTGACATTAAAAATATATCCCAAGTTACCGCTTGGGTAGTTTATTAATGTAGGACCAGATGGGCAAGTAAATCCAAGTCCAATAACTTTTACAGGATCATTTTTACTCAATCCGTGATTAATAGCAGTTATAGTTGTTATACCTGTTATTTCATCATAAACTGCATTTATTACATTTGTTCCCAATCCAACTGGATATCCACCCCAAGAACTATTATTAATTACTGCTCTAGCAATATTAAATGAATAGTCAACAGTTGATATTGTTTGTTGAACTTCTCCTGGGTTATGTAGAATCTCTGGTATTAGATTCCAGTTAGAATCATAATACGATTCTCCAGCAGCTACTGATCTTGAGTTACCACCTCTTGTAATATCATGAATAATACATTTCCATATACTTCTAATATCTTTTGAACATTTTTCACTTTCCAATACAACACCATAACGAGTCGCTGGTACAACCAAAGTTGATGCTGCACCAATCATGTTTGTTACGATTCCAACAAGTTGACGAATCGTTGTTCCAACAGCAACACATCCACCATCTACTGAAATAACAGAAAAATCTTTAACCTGAGCGATGCTGTTTCCTACACCTTGATATGAAATAGGTGGAGTATAGTTATTGATTACATGAGTAGCAATGCCTGCAGCATAGTCAAGAGCAGCAATCGTTGCTTGTTGAGTGGAAATGCCAGTAATGTGAATCAATCCACCAGAAGTATTGAAATAAGAATAACCCGCGCCAATTGATTTGAGATTACCATTAGCCTTAAGATCATAAGAAACAGCATTCATAATGCTGACAATATCTTCCTTACAGTTTGTATAATCACTATTATTTAACGTAAAGTTGTATCCAATCGGAGAAGTTAAAAATCCAACTGCTTCTGCTGCAATATAGTTAAGATTTTTATCGATCAATCTTGCAGCATCTTGTTCTCTATGATTTCCAGCAAAACCACTAAATCCACTTGTCAAGAATCCAACAGATTCTTTTGCAATATAATCAAGATTTAAACGAATCATTCTTGCAGCATCAAAGAATCGATCAGTTGCTACCCCAAGAAGTGGTTGAAGAGCAACTACTGCAGCTCCATTTGTTGAGTTTGGTCCAATAAAACTTATATTTGTGATGTGGCATCCATTATTTACATAGAATAAATCACGATCTGGATATTGTGGTGTTACAACACAATTTCGTAGTTCTGTTCCCTGTACAGAAACTGTTTTTGCCAAAATAATAGGATTATCTTCAACATACACGCCAGGAAATACTTTAATTGTATCACCAAAAAGTGCAACAGAAGCAGCTCCTTTAATCGTTCTCTTTGGATAGTTTTCTGCTAATCCAGTATTATTGTCGTTACCAGTTTGAGAAACATAGATTGTTTTACCAATAGGGCGATAAGCATCGACTGTTACTTTTCCTTTTCCTGGATTTTGAGTTCCTGTAATATCGATTCCAATTCCAGGTACTAACTGAGTAACAATACCAACAAGATTTACACCACCTCCAAAATAATCAGTAGCAGTTGCAGTTCCAACAACAGTTAAAGTGTTTGTTATTGCACTTGTTCCAATTCCTAAACTTCCAGAAGATGGATTAAAAACTAATTTTGATGAGTTAAGATATGCTGTAGATAAAATTCCAGTTCTTGTAGTTGAAAGAGTTGGATATGTTATAAGATCATCTTCAAAGTCTTTAATCGAAACACTAATTGAAGCACCTTGTAAACCTTGCAAACCTTGATTACCTTGGGCACCTTGAGCACCTTGTCTTCCTTGAAGTCCTTGAGAACCCTGTAATCCTTGTCTACCTTGTAAACCTTGATGACCTTGTAATCCCTGAAGACCCTGATTTCCTTGAAGACCTTGTGCTCCTTGATTTCCTTGTAATCCTTGGTGACCTTGAAGACCTTGTGTACCTTGCCTACCTTGAGCACCTTGGGCACCTTGCCTACCTTGAAGTCCCTGTAAACCTTGTAGTCCTTGAGTTCCTTGGAAGTTACTTAGTGGTCCTTGGAGTCCTTGATTACCTTGGAGTCCTTGAAGACCCTGGAGTCCTTGAAGACCCTGGAGTCCTTGTAAACCTTGAAGCCCTTGAAGTCCCTGATTACCTTGTAATCCTTGGACACCTTGCCTACCTTGAAGTCCCTGTAAACCTTGTAGTCCTTGAGTTCCTTGATCTCCTTGAAGTCCTTGTAAACCTTGAGTACCTTGGAAGTTACTTAAAGTTCCTTGATTACCTTGAGTTCCTTGGAAGTTACTTAGTGGTCCTTGAAGTCCTTGATTACCTTGGAGCCCCTGTAACCCCTGAAGTCCTTGTAAACCCTGAAGCCCTTGAAGTCCCTGATTACCTTGTAATCCTTGGTTACCTTGTAATCCTTGGTTACCTTGTAATCCTTGGTTACCTTGTAATCCTTGGAGTCCCTGGAGTCCTTGAGAACCTTGAAGTCCTTGAAGTCCTTGTGCAGATAATCCTCCTTGAAGTCCTTGTCTACCTTGAAGACCTTGTAAACCCTGATTTCCAACACCTTGAAGACCTTGTGTTCCTTGATAGTTACTTAAATGTCCCTGAAGTCCTTGCCTACCTTGAACACCTTGAAGTCCTTGATCTCCCTGAAGTCCTTGAAAGTTACTTAATGGTCCTTGAAGTCCTTGTGTTCCTTGAGCATTTTGAACACCTTGAGCACCTTGGGCACCTTGAGCACCTTGAGTTCCTTGGAAGTTACTTAGTGGTCCTTGGAGTCCTTGAATACCTTGATATCCTGTTGGAACAAAAAATATGGATTCGGGAGTTAAGTCTGTAGGAAGAGAACCAGATACATAACTAACATCAACTTCATAATATGTTGAACTCGAAGAAAATCCATATATGGTAATTTGAACTGCAGAAGAAACTCTAAAAATATTTACAAGAGTACTATTACTATTAGACCCAACAATGATTAACTGTCCTTTTATTGGTCCAGAAGGATTATTCTCCCAAGTATCATACCAAGATGACTGATCGTTTCCCTTTATGTCATATAAAGAAAAATATAATTGAGTTACAGAAGATATTAAACTATTATTATATCTTACTTCCCCATTAGTTACAAATGGGTTCAGAATATTACCAACAAAATTAGTTGTTGGTGCAGAAGTAGTAGAAGAATAGTAATAAGGAACACCACCTTTAGGTCCAAATGTTCCTTGAGTTCCTTGAAAGTTACTTAATGGTCCTTGAAGACCTTGCCTACCTTGAAGACCCTGATTTCCTTGAAGACCCTGATTTCCTTGAAGACCTTGTGTTCCTTGATAGTTACTTAACTGTCCCTGAAGTCCTTGCCTACCTTGAGCACCTTGAGTTCCTTGAAAGTTACTTATTTGCCCCTGAAGACCTTGAAGACCTTGAAGACCTTGAGCACCTTGATTACTTTGGAGTCCTTGAGTACCTTGATTACTTAAACCTTGAAGACCCTGAAGACCTTGCCTACCTTGAAGACCTTGCGTTCCTTGGAAGTTACTTAATGGCCCCTGAACACCTTGAACACTAGCATAAGGTAAATGAATCCAATCAGTTACTCCATCACCAAACTTAAATCGATGAGTATCAGACTCTAATCCTACTTCACCTTTTAATAAAATTGGATTTTCGTCAGTCCATTGCTCTGCAGTTTTAGATAATAAAGGAAGATGTTCAGCATCAACAATATCAAAGACTTTTATTCCACTATAAAAAGTTGCCTTTTCGTTAAAATTACTAGGTCCATTATAGTAAGTATCTGACATTTCTTATATTAACCACTAAATGTAGATTTTATTAAATCTTGTCCGACATATGTACCAGTAAATACCAAAGATCCAAAAGTAGTTGAAGATGGTGCTAAATTTCCTTCTAAAGCATCACAATCTGCAATATTTGATTTTAGTTTAATCGCTGTTCCTGCCTTTAAATTTATATTTTTTCCAGCAGTTAAATCCAGATTTTCATCTGCATTAACTACTATATTTGCTCCCCTAATTTTAACCTGACCGTTTTTCTCTGCAGTGATGGTTACATCTCCATTTTTACCAGTAATGATAATATCAACTCCAGTGGACTTAGATTTTTGACCACCAATAATCTCAATACACTGATCATTATAAATGTGAAGAGCCCCACCTTCAGTTAATCCAGTTAGGCATACATCTCCATTATCCGTATAACCATATAAATTATAAACATCAGAACCATTCTCTCCCATTTGGGGATTGCACATGTCAATTCTAAACCTAGGGCCACAAGAGTTAAAGTTTCTCCCTTGCCAGTTTTGATTTTTAAGAGGTCTTGGTGCCATATTAGAAGATTAACCTACACAATCTATCACTTGTTTTATTTCTCCCTGTGGTTTGGATGGTTTTATACCAAGAGAAGCCTTAAGAATAGCACCAGATCCAGTTTCAGATTCAATCGTAATGATAGGAAGATCAGTAACAATGCTGGAGGTAGGAGAAGTTCCTCCAGGTTCTGGGGTATTTATCGGAGATACTGAAGCGATTCTTCCACCAATAGTATTAAATGTATAGATATTGCCAAGATTATCTCTTATTACATCTTGATTGGTATACCCGTTACCAGGATCGATAATATCTACCGTTGCAACAATATAATCTGGTTGATCTCCGACAGGATAGTTTTCACCCTCAGAAACAATATAGATTGAAATAACTTGACCATTCTCATCAATAATCGACCTTGCAACTGCACCATATCCCTTATTACAGTTATCTACAATTTCAACAAATGGTGGAAAATCATATCCAGATCCACTGTTTGTAACTTGAACTCCTATAATACTTCCTGTTGCTTCTCTTCCAGATCCAACAATTGACCCTAAAATTGGAATCGCAGTTGCTCCCCTTCCTTCGCTACCAAAAATATTAATAGTTGGTTTTGCACAAGATAAAGGAGGTCCAGCATAGCAAGCACTTAAAGCAGAGGATGGAGAACTAATATCAGAACTCATAAATCCAAATGATCCAACAGTCTTTTCTAGGTTTGATAAAGATTGTCCTAGAGAGATTGCAGATTGTGCAATCGAGTTTGCTGTATTTGCTGCAGATAAAATTTCACTAAAAGGAACTCCTGGAGCATTTTTAGCTCCTTTACCGATTACCCATTCATTTGTACTAGAGTTGAAGTTTGGTGCAACTTCATTACAACCAGCCTGTGCTATAAGTCCACCAATTCCTTCTATGTTGTTTCGTAAAGTGTTTGCAACATCAAATCCTCCAGTAATTTTTGAAACTGCTTGCATTGCAGAAGATAAACCACTTGAGATTCCACCAATGATTTGATTAAGTAATGATCCAATAACTTGAGAAGAAACACAAGAAACAAAGTTTGCAACATTTGCAACAACAGACTTTAATATTGACTTGATAATGCTTCCAAGCCCATTAAGAACGCTATTTGCAATACATGGGATTAAGTTTTGAAGAGCTTTAACTGGTGGAACCATTGCTTCTTGTGCAGCAACTCCAGCTTTATGTGCTATTGGATCACTTTTTGTAATCGCAAAAACTAAAGTATAAACAGTCTTGTAAAGAACTTTAAGTCCATTATTTAAGATTGGTGCCATCTTTTTATAAAGACTATTCACCATGGGTCCAACAACACCACTAGCAATCTTTTGTATTTTTGCTGTAATTTTGTCTATCTCAAGATTAATATCTCTTTGAATAGATGATATTTTAGTGTTGACATCACTAGTTAGATTTTGAATCCTTTTTATAAGATTGTCAACTTCTGTAGAAATTTTATTGATTGCACTTGATGATGATGCACTAGCAAAATTAATAGTTTCTCCAATAGCACTAAAATATGAAATCTCGTCGCTACCTATTTGCTTTGCTTTTGTTGGAGAAACGTGTCTTGGAGATTTTTGTGCAGCAGCGTTTTGCTCATTTGACTCATTTTTCTTAACACGACTTCCATCATTTTTAATCTTATCAGTATATCCTGTAAATGGTTGAAATGCACCTTGATAAGTTTTTGAAGGAACCTGAGAAGTTCTTCCAAAGCATCCCATAATTACAGGAGTTTGTGCATTATCACCATCTAAGAAAAATCCAAATACAACATCACCAGGATGAATCTTTATATTAGTCGCATTATTTCCTGCACCAGTTCCAGACGTTGTTGGTAGTAAACATTGTGCCCAAGGAAGATCTTCATTTGGAAGTTCAACCTCACTGTATGGGTGATACCCCATGATACGAACTTTAACTCGGTTTCCCCATCCAGCGCCATTTGCCTGTGCTCCTTGAGCACTGACTGGTGGAACTTGACCTATCCACCAACGAAATCCGTCTCTGCCTACAAAATTACTTTGAAATAAAGATCCATCTATCATCTTTAAGTTTCCTTATTATTTGTACCGTAACGACCATAAGTGTCTCTCACAAGTTTCATCGATGTATAAGAAGCTTCAGAATCAAAATGATGACACAGTTCCTTAATCATATATAGACCGCTTTGGTCTTGGTCATATTCATTTTTATCTCCTCTAGAAACTTTTGGGAACTGACACTCAATAATATCTCCCGCTCTTAGATTTGTATTTGAAGGAACTGTCATACTCAAAGTTTGAGTGAACAGTACATTATATCTCATGATTGCTTGAGATTGATACTTAAATGGATCAGAATTTGTTTCAGTTGAAACGCCTTTTTCCATTGTGCCAATATCTAAAATTTGAGTTAAGATTCTAGATGGTACATCTCCAAGAGTTTGATCTGATGTAGGAGAAAGTTTTGGAAGATTTATTTGTTGACCTAGATTTTTAGTTTTTCCAACATAATCAGAAAGTTTGAATAAACCCTTTTCAGGTGGAGTGAACTCAAACGTTAGTGGGTTATAAAACATTCTATAACTTGAATATGTTCCAAGTCTTAGTTTTTCTAAGAGATTCTGATTTCGATTAGTCACATAACTCAGAATATTATAGTCAACATTTGTAGTTTCAGCACTTGATATATTAACCTGACTATAAGTATAAGTTGCTTTTGGTTTTTGTGTGATTAACTTATCAATCGATCTAAAATGAAATCCTTCTTTTGTTTGAAAAAATACAAATCCTGCCGTAGCATCTTCACTTGATAGTTCTGGAACTGCTTTAGATGCCAACCAAACTAAAAGACTAAATGGTTTTCTGAGATTACCAACAAATCCATACTTATTTTGTGCTCTATCTATGGTGACAATTTTATTAGATCTGAGAGTATTATTAATAATGTCTTTTACCGATGCATCAATCGTAGAAGTAGTCGGATATTTTTTAGCAACACGATTTGTTTCATTTGTAATCGCTTCTCGGGAAACAAGATTTAATACAAATGTCTCTCTTTGGGTCTCACTGATTACATTTGAGATACTTGAAACATAAAGATAATCATTACTATTAGTTGCAAAATCAAGTCCAGGATTTGTTGCTGAGTTTCCTGCAATCTTCATAGAAACTCTTTCTCCACCTCTTAAAGGTAGTCCACTATAGATTGATTGTCTTTCTCCATCAGGATTTCCTTGATTATCTGAACCAGGAACAGAGTCACCACCATTAGTTACAACTAGTTTAGCAGTAATAGTCGGAGAAAAAATATCTTCATAATAATCAATAGAAACCGTTCCCAGTTTAATATCAACTGTTTTTTTCTGATCTGTAGATTCTATGAAGAGCTCTTCATATATGGACTTTTTGATCGACATTTATGTATATGCTAGTTCTAAAAGTAATCGTTGAACCATGAATCTATTTAACTCGTTTCCATCAGAAGAAACTTCTGGAATAGATTGACCTCCTCCTCCACCACCACCTGATGGCATCATTGGTGCTGGTGCTTGTTGAGAAACTACAACTGTAGGTCCTGTTCTTTGAGGAGTCATCGATCTCATTTGTTGTGTTGATTCGGATGGTGGTATGGAAACTTGTGCTGGTATTGCTCTTGATGGAGTTGATGTTGTTGATGATACTGATGCTCCAGCTGCTGGATCTCTAAAAACTTCTATTTTTACATATCTAGATGATAATGTTGAAAAAGAGTCTTCATTAGTAAATGCTCTGTTTGTTGAAGAGTTATGAATAACTGTTCCTTTTGTAGATACAATACCAATATGAATCCATGGTTCTGTTGGATGTGTATCTAACATAATCACAATATCCCCAGGTCTAGCATTTTTTACGCCAACTTGTTGCCAACCTTTTTTGACTAAAATAGATCTAGCGGTTGGTACATAAACGGAGGTTCCCCAAGGAGGTTTCATTCCAGCAGCTTTATAAACTTCATTAACTGCATAAACACATCCATCTCTACCATATCTTGAAGTATCCAACCTTTGTTGTTTCAATGTTTCTGCAGTTTTTGCAAGCATCGTCGATGAAGTTGAAGCACCAGTAGGCGTAGGTGCTGATAGAGTCGCTGTTGGAGTAGTTGCTGTTCTTTTTCTTTGAGGATCAGAACCTTGTTCTTTTATTATTCTAGATGTAGCCCTAACATATCCCATCCAATCTCCGCCAGGAAATTCTTTTGTTGGAAATCCTTGTGCGTATCTGCCTTGACCACCATGTTTTTGAATATTCATAAGAGCTTCATATGGAGTTTTTGCATTTCCATATTGAGGAGCCCAAAGTTTAACGTGCTCTTTAACTGCTTCATCATAACTTGAATAATCTGCAAAAGTTTTAGACCCTCCTCCTGGATCTCTAGGTGTTCCCATTTTTCTTCCTGTTCTTGCAGTCTGACCAAAAATATTATATTTACCAGTCTCACCTTGCCCTAATGTATGTCCAGATTCTTGAATTGCTTGTGCTGCTGTTACTTCTGGAAAAGGATCTCCATACTTTCTGGCAAGTTCATATACATATGCATATTTTTTTCCTGCTCCTTTTGGAACTCCTGGTATTCCTGCAGTGGAATCAGTAGGTTTTTCAGAAGAAGGAGTTGGTTGCCCTTCCACAGGGAGAGAACCACCTTGAGGTATTTCAGGTTCTTCAAAATCAAAAGGTTCTTGAAGAACACTGAATGCATCATCAATAGAGTTTTCCATTAATCTAAATCCATAAGACATTTGATCCATGGAAGAAGTCACACTTTTTCCAACATTGCTAAAGTTAAATGTGACTAGATTAGAAAAAACTCCTCCTAATAAACTTCCAAACCCAGATAATATCTGAGTTATTCCAGATACAAAACCACGCAAAGTAAATACAAGTTTTTGAATTCTTTGAATAACCTGCTCACCCATTTTTATAATGAGTGGGAGATTATTAATTAACCACCCAATCATCAAAGTTCCCACAAAATCCATGATTCTTCCTAGGAATCCTTTTGTGCTACTTGCTATAACCTTACTCTGCCTTTTAACTGCTCCACCTACACCAGAAGATTCTATAATGTCTTCTTGTTCTCTTCTTCTTACTGCTTCTCTTCTCTTATTAAAAAGAGTACGATCACTAGCAATTGATTGTCTTTTAAATCTTGTTTTCTTTAATAATATAGTATTAACTTGTGCAGTAGAAGACCTAGCTTGAGTTATTCCTTTTCCAAAAGACGAAACGGACTTTGATATATTTGAGATACTAATAGATGATTTATATGCTGATTCCGCTACTGCCATATTACATCACCACGTTATAATGTGCCTGAGAATACAGAACATAAAAATTGTCAGGATTTGCTGAAGGTATCGAAGGAACACTATTTGCAGGACCTCCCCCACCCGAAGGTGTTGATGCTACTGGAGGAGGTGGTGGTGCTGGTGCCATTACAACAGTTGGTTGTGGTTCTGGTAATGGACCAACACTTTGCATTTTTTCTTGCGACTCTTGTGATTTAAGTGGTTGAATCTGTGCTTGAGATCCAGAGAATATTGAAGAGTAATCTGGAAATTGACTTTGTGGGGTTACTGTCTCTGCGGTTTGTCCACTTGTTGTAGATGCTGTAGATCCGCTCATTGGAGAAGCAACATTTGCTTGACTTGATTGAGATGATTGAGATGATTGAGAACTATTTTGACTTTCTTGGTTTCCAGATTTCATCTTAAGATTAGATGCTGGAGGAGTTTTTGTTTCTGTTGGGGAAGTTTTTGCTGCTGGAGTTTTTCCAGTTGTCTTATCAAAAAGGGATTTTCCAAGAGGTTCTGTCAACATATATCCTGCTGCAGAACCAAGAATCATTCCTGGAGGACCAAGTGGAGATCCAAGAATAGCCCCAACTTCTGCACCTAATGTTCCAGTTGCTGCCCCAGCAGCAGCGCGTCCAGGATCTTCGCCACCAGCAATGTCAATAGCTGCCCCAACACCAAAAGGAAGTGCTCTTTTTGCCACAGCACCTACAGCACCTCTAGCTAAATTTCCAGCACCCTCCATCAAACCACCGACTAATCCTTTCGATCCAGCAGAAGCTGTAGATCTTGTTGCAGCAGCTGCTGCTCCTTCAGCAGCTCCAGACGCAGCACCTTTTCCTAATCCCAATAATCCTTTTCCAGCATTTTTAACAGCATCAATCAATGCAGTAACTGGCCTAATAAAAAGTCCCTTAACAACTCCAGAAAATATCTTACTTGTAATTCTTGAAGATGCTGTAATAATATTAAATAAACTACGATTTACAACAGTAAATATTCCAACAACAACACCTACATTTTGTACAACATTATCCTTTACTTGATTTAATAGTTTTTGATTTCCTGTAGAGAGAGCATTTATTGTTAATAGACTCTGATTAAGAATCCATCCACCCAGTAACATCATAAAGAAGTTACCTACGTTAGCCAAAGTTCCTTGTGCTTTAGCTGCTATTTTTTGTACTGGAGAGAACAATGCAGATTGCATTTTCCTCTCAATGGTACTTTCTTTTCCTTCTCTTAGTTTTTGCTCTGCTAATATTCTTTCTTGATTTTGCCTCTGTACTTCTCTTTGTCTTTCTAAGGCACTATCATTTGCAATCGCTGCACCAATCTGCTGAATAGATCCACTTAATGCTGTCATTTGTTGAGCCATAGAACCCAACTGATTTGAAAGCGAAGTAAGTGCTAGTTCATTTTTAGATAATACTTGTATTGTTTGAGGATCTGGTCCAGATGGGGCAGCGGCACGAGGATTCCCACCAAAAACACTAGATGATACCGTGGATCTGGCAACTCTTATTCCACCTAGGATTGGTGATGAAAACTCAGCCATTTGATATGCCGTTCTTTAGGTTTTCTTCTTCAATGTACTGTTGAAGAAGGGAAAGATATATCTCCCTTTCCCAAGGTATCATATTTTCTAACTCTGTCAAACTATATTTATGATGTTGCATCAAAGCAAAATTAACTTTATAGTATGACGCAATATCTTCATGCGCCATACTTACGCGAAAAAAGCCGATAATCCCTCCAAAGCGACTTCACTTTCAACACCAGTTTTTGGATTTTTAATCTGGATTAAATGTGATAGTTTAGGCATCGTATCAAAGAACTTTTCAATCTCTTTAAACTGTTTTGAACTTAGTTGCTCTAGAAATTCATTAAGTTCTTTTTTGGTGCAATCTGATGCAGACCAAGATTCTTCTTCAGAATAAACTTGCTCGATACAAGAAGAAATCAACTCGAAAGTTTCATCAACTCCAATATCTCCACCAATCGAAAAGTTATTTTTAATGAACTCATTCATTGATGGATATTTCATTCTTAAAACTAAGGTATCATCCAGTTTAATGTCTCTAGAATGATCTTCAGAAACTTGTATCTTAATATCATCTAGATTGATTGTAATTGGAACCTGAGTCTCATTATCATCGGGGCAAGTTATAAGAACCTCAACTTCTTCTCCAACAGATTTTCCGCGAATATTTAAAAACAAATATTCAATATCAAATGTTGAAAGTTCTTCTACTTTAACTCCTTTTGACAAAATGCAGTTAGAGATTACATTTTTAACAGCATTGGCAATTTGATTGGAATCCTCACTCTCCATTGCAATAATGAGGATCTTTTCTTCTTTAACTAAAAAAGGACGATATTTGACTTTCTTTTTTGATGAAGGTATTTCCAACTCATATGTTGGTGTAGAGATTTTTGGTAAAGGCATAATAACCTATAAAATTCAGATATTTTTATTTAGAGTGATTTAAATAGTTCTTCTTTCTCCAATCACATTGCTTCCAATACTTTGTCTACTTATATCACTATCAAGTTGTGATGGAGATAAAGGACCACCTATTCCTCTTGGTCTAGGATCATCTAATCTTCCAGTGCCAACATTAAGATTTCTCCAAATCATTTCCTCTCTACCTGTTGCAAGACGTTGAGTATTTGGACCAGTACCAACTCTTCTTTCTTTATCTTTAACTTCATTCTTATTGTTGTCTATGTCATTATAGATATCAAAACTATATGCTTTTCCAGAAACATATCTCTCAAAATTGAAAGATGCAGTTGCTTTTAAAATATCAGATGTTCCGTAGTTAACTGATACGGAGTTTAGTGCGATAGGAAACAATCCATAAAAAACATATTCAATTTCACGCTTATAATCCCTATCAAATTTTATGATTCGAGTTTGATTTGTTTTATATTGATCTGGATATCTCATTCTAAAAAAGTATCCAGGTTGATAAGGAGATACTCCAGATCCACTCGCAATGTACTCCATCCAATGCTCTAAAAACTTAAGAGATCTATATCCACTATCAACATAAAACTCTAAGTCAATCTGAGTAAACTGGCGAGTATGCACCATTTTCTCAGTAACTCCTGTAAAGTTTCCAACTATATCTGTAGTGGCAAACGAACTTCCAGGAAGAACTGCTGAGCTACATAACAAACCTGCACTTTCACCAATGAATCTTAAATCTATTCCTCGATACAATAAATGATCCAATAATCCTGCAGGTAGTCCCCCAAAAATAACTTGATAATGAGAAGTCTGCGCTAGATTAGTAAGTAGTGGTTTAAAATCTGATATTTTTCTAGGTCTAGGCACTCTAAATACCGTATGCGAGTCTTATATTATTAGTTATTTAGATGTCATACAAAGGAAAATATCAACCATCATTCTCATCAAAATATAAAGGAGATCCAACGAATATCATTTACAGATCTTTATGGGAAAGAAAATTCATGGTTTATTGTGATCTGAATGAAAATGTAATTGAATGGTCAAATGAAGAAATGTTTGTTTGGTATCGCTCTCCAGTAGATGGAAAGCCTCATAGATACTTTCCAGATTTTTTGATTAAAGTAAAGGAATCAGATGGTTCTATTAAAAAATATATGATAGAAGTTAAACCTAAACATCAAACTTCTCCTCCCCCTAAACCTCAAAGACAAACAAAAAAATATCTATATGAGGCTTATGAATATGCCAAAAATCAAGCGAAATGGGCAGCAGCAAGAGAGTGGTGTGAAGATCGTGGATATGAGTTTAAAGTTTTAACAGAAAAAGAACTTGGTATTAAGTAATGCCCAGAAAGACTCTTAAACAAATCAAAACAGAGCAGCAAGGTGATAAAAAGAGAGTAACAGATACTGATTCAAATACTAATCGAGTTAGATCAATTGCAGAAAATTTAATCGGAACAGAAGATCCAGATGATTTAATGTTGGAACTTTTAGATGTGCTGCAAGAAAGCGGAAAAATGCCTAGCCCAGGAAAGTTTTATATTTTTGTATATAACCCCAAAACTACAAATATTGAGTATGATCAAAATCCTTTAGTTGCAGTAACCGATGTTTTCCAATGGGGATTTAAGGGAATCAACTTTCATTGGGGAAGACCTCGCCAATATACTTGGAATGAAGTTGCTGGATCAATGTACGAAGTGTATAAATCTGAACTTAAAGATTTAGAAATGATACCTTTTGCAAAAATAAGGATAAATAACTAAAAACTATAAATGGCAAATAATATCACTGGATTTACTTTAGCACAAAATGGCGTTAGTCTATCCAATAAAGCATTAAATGCTTTAAGTAGTGGTGCAAAAAGTAATGCAGATAATATTTTTCGGTATCCTCTTTCTAGATTGGATAATGCTGCCGATTATTTAAGTATTAAAGTATATCAACATATTCTTCCAGCAGGTCAGACTCAGTTTAGTATATCAAATATTGATGTTGGTGGATCAAATTTAAACGTTAACTTTCAAGCTCCTAACTTTAGTCAGATTCTTTCAAGATCAAAAATATCTCCAGACTACTACATTACACTTCCAATTCCACAATCAATCTCAGATTCCACTTCTGTAACCTGGGGTGAAGATACAATCAATCCTCTTGAAGCTGCTGGTGTTGCTTTGGGTTCGGAAGCTTTGTCTGGTGGTCCAGTAGAAGCTGGAAGAAAATCAATCGAAGCTCTTAAATCTTTAGGTGCAAAAATAGATCAAAATACTTTAGCATCTATGAACACATATATTGCTGCTAAAGCAGTTGCTCAGTTAGGTGGAAATGTGAGTGCTCAGGGTCTTCTTACAAGAGCTACTGGACAAGTATTGAACTCTAATATGGAACTTCTTTTCCAAGGTGTCAACTTAAGATCTTTTCCATTTACATTTGAGTTTGCTCCTAGAAATGCTGATGAATCTGTAATGGTAAAAAAGATTATTAGAACATTTAAACAATCTATGTCACCCAAAAATGGTGGTGCAGGAAGTGGAACAAATACAAATCTTGGATTATTCATTTCCTCACCAAAAGTTTTTCAACTAGAATATAGGAGTGGAAATGGACCTCATCCATTTTTAAACCAGTTCAAACCATGTGCATTAACTGATATGTCAGTTAACTATACTGGATCAAACACATATGCAACGTATTCAGATGGAACTCCAGTTCATATGACAATGTCTTTAACTTTTAAAGAGATTAATCCAGTTTACTTCGAAGATTATGATAGTGGTGCAGGAAAACAAGGAGTAGGATACTAAAATGGGATACTTTAGAGAACTTCCAGATCTTGAATATCAATCACCTTTACAACATAAAAACTCTTCATTAGAATATGTTCGTGTTAAAAACTTTTTTAGAAGAGTTGTTTTACGTGAAGATTTAAAAGATAGGTTTGTTTTGTTTAACAAATATCAAATACCTGATGGTGCCAGACCAGATACTGTAGCAGAAGAAATTTATGGAAAAGCGGACTATGATTGGGTTGTGCTGCTAACTGCAGGAATTACTAATGTAAGAGATCAATGGCCACTTTCTGATCGAGATCTTTATATGTATGTTCTAAAAAAATATGGCGAACAAGATATTAATGATGCTCACCATTATGAAACTAAGGAAGTAAAAGACTCTTTAGGGAGATTGATACTACCTGCTGGTCAAGTTGTAGACTATAACTTTACTATTCCAGATCCAGATAATAAAAATAATGTAGATATAAATCCTGTGGTTAGTGTTTCTAACTTTGAATATGAAGTTCGTAATAATGATCAAAAAAGATCTATCTATCTATTAAAATCTTCATATCTACAACAATATCTAAATGATATGAGAACTATCATGCATTACGATCAAGGTTCTCAATATGTTGACAAAAAACTTATCCGTACAGAAAATACTAGGTTAATAGGACCTTAAAAAAAGGGGGGCATATGCCCCCTAGTTTATCAGTCTTCAGCAAGTCGTGCAAAGTAAGACAGTGCATCATCATCCTCATCTTCTACAGGTGCCGCAGCACGGCGAGTAGGTTGAAGATTGTTCAGTTCAGTGCGAAGATCTTCGGTTAGTTCATTGGTAGAACCACGAGTGTTGTCCTCATCCAGATCTTCAGGGTCTTGATAGCGAGGAGTACCTTTGTTACCCAGAACATACTCAAGACGCTTTTTCAGTTCATCATAAGACTTGAACTGGTCGGCAGCGGTCAGTTCAGCAAGCGAATACTGCTTCTTCCAAACTCCTTCCATTGCATCATCATCATCCAGCAGAGGAGAAGATGCAGCAAACTCAGAAGAGTCGTAGTTACGATAACCAGCGACATTCTTTGCCTTCAGTTTGAAGTTAGCACCCTGCCAAAAATCAAACGGATCAATCGCTTCCTCATCTTCAAACTCAGGTTGCATTGCAGCAGTCAGTTTGTCGAAGATCTTCTTACCA
>Ga0129336_10001071_pt1 | contig 16323 bp, 10 predicted proteins | sample CPB6_02_DNA_FD_96878 | JGI IMG/M metagenome (GOLD analysis project Ga0129336, IMG submission 96878) | Freshwater to marine salinity gradient microbial communities from Chesapeake Bay, USA - CPBay_Sum_0.6_0.2_DNA | ecosystem: Environmental > Aquatic > Marine > Coastal | place: USA: Chesapeake...
CCCGTCTTACTGGGAACGAACACCCGACGATTCATACCCAGGCCCCAAAACCAGGTTCCGAATCTCACGGGCAGCGCCTGTCCGGTTGCCGCTAATGCAGACCCGCTATCGGAGAGAAAACAGTTCAGTAACGGCAATGAAATCGATACGGCGCTCGCACCCACGGCCCCACGAAGAACGGACCGCCGCGAAAGCTTCGCTTCCTGCTCGAAGAGTCGTCCTGATTTAATTAACACGTGCAACCTCCTGCCGCAGCAACGATCGGGTTGGCGGTTCGGCCGAGAAAAATTCATCGCTCGTAGCAACGGATCTCAAAAGCTCTTTGAAGCGATAACCAGAATCGACGAACTCGGTACCAAGACGTGCAATCCATGGCTGATCCGTATCCTGGACCTTGCGACCCGCTCCGAAGGCCAGCAGTCGCTTGACGACACACGATGAGACGGCCGGATCGCTCTTGAGCGCCTCACCCAACTGATTGGCGTTACGAACCAACATACCAGCGACTCGTCCGCTGGTATCGATTAAGGCTCCGTCTTCCGTCTCGCGATACTGTCCCGCTCCGTCGAAATGCTCGAGTACGAGACCAATCGGATCTGTGAGTCGATGGCATGCGGCACACACTGGATTCGTCGCGTGAGCATCAAGGCGCTCGCGCGCCGTCTTGAATCGGTGCTCTTGATCTTCGAATAAAGAAAAATTGACGTTCGGCGGCGGATCCGGAACTCGCTGACAAAGCAACGTTTCACGTAGGCCACGACCTCGATTGGTCGGCGATGTACGTCCCGGGTGTGAATAACGCGCGAGAAAACCTGCCAGGGTAAGGACACCCGCGCGCGGGCCGCCTTCCGGAAATTCGTACTCCACCCACTGGTCCGGTGCAACGCGTACCGGTACCTGATAAATCACTGCCAGATCGCGACTCATAAACGTCTTACGCGTGACGAAAATATCTCGATAGTCGAGATCGCGAATCACGGAGTGATCCACCAACGTCCGTAGGAGTTGCTCCCGGGCCTGGCTCACCACCCGACTGGTGAAAGCCGGATAAATGATCGGATCCTTGGCGACGATATCGAAGCCCTCGACAACTAGCATGTCCGAAAAGAATGCTCGCGCACCCTGCTCTATTCGGTCTGAGGCCAACATCCTTTTGACTTGCCGCTCGATACCGCGGCGATCATGCAACTCGCCTTGGAGCGCCGCACGCAGCAAAAGATCATCGGGAGCCGAATTCCAGAGAAAGAAACTCAACCTTGAAGCTCGGGACGCACCATCAAGGCGCCACTGCCCCGGTCGTATCGGATCCGGTTCGTAAGATTCGCGAATATATAAAAAGTCTGGCGACGAGAGCACATACGCGATTGCCGCCGCGATACCGACATAGAAATCACGGCTTTCCTCGATTGCATTACCTGCAATCCGAAGCAGTCGATCGATTTCAGTGTTACTGAGTTCCCGACGGTAGAGTAGCCGCGCGACGCCTGCCAGAAAGATTTTCGCGCAAGCATCGTCGCGTTTCGTTGAGTCAACGGGACGACAGGGGATCAAGCGATCCCGATACTCGGGATCCACAACCTTGAGCGCCACATCCTCTGCGCTTTTGAACATAGGTTCGAGCGCGCCTGTTGTCATCCCGGCGGTCCGCGCACCCGCGCTCAACAGACCATCAACCCGCTGTACTGGAGCAAATCGAACATTGGGGACGATAGAAGATCCGAAGATTGCGCTGATGCTGTCGGCATATTGGGACTGACTAAGCAAGCGTAGCTTGGGAGAATCCTCCGAGCGTGCTGCCGAAGGTAGGCCGACACAGAAAGCGCACAGGCCCGCCACGAAGCTCAGCTTCAACTTCTTCATTGCTCAGTAACCCCGCAGATCGAAAAGCGCCTGATCGAATCCCGCCTCCGAGTGCACGATAAATGCACGCACCGCCTTCAGCTTCATCGCTGAAGAAATCGCCGAACATTGACCGGTATCCGGGTTCCGTCGCCCATCCGCAAGCGCCACCGTTGCCGCATACATCGCCGGCGGGCTCCACGCAGAATTGTCTACGGAGACCGCGAGCCCCCGCCTGTACATGAGCCAATACTTTTCGAGGTCTTGATAACCTCCCATCAGCCCCTCGGCGCCGTCGACTGACAAGTGCAATTTAAGGTGCAGGTCGTACCAATCGCGCGTCCCCGTACGCACGTTCCAACGCATGGGAAATCGCGCATGCTCGATCGGCTGAACCGTGAGTACACCCCCTACGATCTTTCCTGTCGTTCGCGCGATTACCGGGAAACGCGTATCCACGCGGTGCGGTAGCCCTGGCAGGAATTCACCATTGTTTTTCTTTGGAAGATCGTCGCGCCCTTTGTAGAGCGCGATCTTTACCTCAGGGTCGTCGGCGAGGTCATCAACTCCAGAAATCTCAAGAAGTACTCGGTTTGCTGTGTACGTTGGGTACTCCATCATGCGGTACCCCGCCGCCGCTCCGGACGACCTCCACCCCTTAGCGCATCCCATAACGCGATAAAGCTGATTATCGACAGGCAGACGCGACTGTGGATCCCTGAATTTTTCATGGCGGCAAGTCTTCGCGGTCTCTCGACCGTCATCGGTACCGTCCAAATTGAAACCCAGCGCAAAATCACTTTTGACCAAACGAATGGGAAGCGGATCTTTGATAGCCCACGGAACCGCCGTGGAGTTTTCTCCGTTTGGCCCCCGATTCCAGCGATGACCGAAGCGATTGCGTCTCGCCTCGCGATCGGAGGGGTCTATCGCCTCCCAATTTTCTTTTTCGGTGAAGTGAAGCCCTTCGGGACACTCCAGTCCGCCATCTGGACTTTCCCAGTGACCCGGTGCCTCGGTGGTGATCACGAATCCGATGACACCGCTCTCTTCGAGAGAGACCTGTTGAGCCTCGACAGGATTCACCGCAGTGACCGACAACGACAGCAGCCACAGAGCCCCGTGGCGCAATAGGCAAGCCGGCGCTTCATTTTCTGAAAAAGAAAGCATCTCGCCCCCCGTGGCAACAGCCTTCGACTCGAATATGTGAGTCGCATCCGCTCTTGTGACCTATCTAAAGATAGGGTCGTCGGTCATACTGCTCTTCGAGGGCTCTCTGATGACAGACTCACCAACGAAATCTCGCCATGGCCCCCTGCGCCTGCCCGCGATCCCGTCTCGGCACTTTCGACGACCGCGGCTTTCAGATTGGATAGAAGACCGATTACCTTCATTGGTCGTTGTGACAGCGCCGGCGTGGTACGGCAAAACGACGCTGTTGCGTGAGTGGCACGATCGATTTTCCGATCGAGGCGTGATCACCGTCTGGATCTCCGCTCGCGAGATCGAAGAGTCGCGCCCTTCCCTGGCTGCACTTATCGCAACGACACTTCAGAGAAATGAGCAGGCAGTAGTCTTCATCGACGATGTCTGCACACTCTCCAAGGCAGCACAGGCTGAGCTCGCCACATTAATCCGAGATTCATCCGAGCAACGCGTCTTTGTACTCTCAGGCCGGAGTCACTTACCAAAAGGCCTTTCCTCGGTCTGGACGCACGGAAGAACCCGACTTTTTGCTGAACACGATCTCGCACTGGATGCAAACGAGATCGAGTCGATGGCTCAGACTGCCGGAATGACCATCGATCGCAGCGATTGCGAAGCGCTACTCGAAAAAACCGCAGGATGGCTCGGCGCTGTGAAACTCACCTTGGATGCGTACGACGATCGCCGACACTCGGACGAGAAACCGATTGAAAGCCTCAGACGAGTTCAGGATATTCTTTTCCGATTGATCGAGGAGACGTCTCTCGAGTCGATGCCGCTCGAAACTCGGCGCTTTTTGGAAAAGGTATCCATCCTAAAGGCACTAACGCTCCCATTATGCCGTGCCGTCGCAGAAGCCTCCGATTGCGATGCGCAGCTACAGCGACTTAAATCCACCGGCGCATTGATTCGTGAGACTTCATCAGAACCCAACGTCTTTCATCTCAATCCTCTGTTGCGCGAACTCCTTTCGCGACGGCTACAGTCGCAACCTCCGGCGACAAGAAATACCCTGCATAAGCGTGCTAGCCGTTGGTACGCCGAGAATGATCAGATCACCGACGCGTTGCACCACGGAGCACTCACCGGCGACCTGAGGTTTCAGGCATCGACCCTCGAGCGTTTTTGCGAGGACATGGTCTATCGCGGCGAAATCCATCGACTCGAGAACTATGCCGCCGCGATCCCAGCGACCTTGCTGCGCACGCTCCCGCGACTCTCTCTAGTGATGGCATGGTGGCGAACACGACAGTATCGATTTGTTGAAGCGGAAGAACTCATCGAGACCGCTCGATCGTTTCTCCAACGACCAAAGCACGCGAGGCGATCCTTTAGGACTCCACCTAAGGAGCTCGCCGCTTTGTTAAAACATCGAGAACTGACGTTACGGTCAGCGCGTAGCACCATTCCGATCAGCGACGATGAGTGTCAACAACTGATCTCAGATTTCTCAAGCACTAACAACGATGGACTTAGACTCAATCTGTACGCACAACTCTTCGCGTCGTACAGGCGGCAGTACAGAATAGCGGAAATACTCGAACTCGAGGCTCGAGCATCCGAGCTCGCGGAGCGCTGCGGCCGCGTGACGTTTTCGACCTGGATGCGCGCCGAACTTGGAGCGGCGCACGTCGAAGGCGGAAGAATCGCCGTCGCCAGACGATTATTTGAGCGTAGCGTGGAAGACGCTTCGCGATTTGAGGGTGTCCGAGTTGGGCTCTCCGCACTCGCCGGTTTGTACTTGGCCGACCTTTGCTACGAAGCCGACGATCGGGTCAGCGCTTCCCGCTTGATTGAGCTCCACCTGCCCGCTGCCCATGAGTTCGGCCTAGTCGATCAACTCGTAACCGCCTACTCGGTAAAAGCCAAACTGAGCGTGGCAGAAGGCGATATTGATCACGCTCTTAAGACGCTGGAGGATGGCATCAGATTCTCCGAGGAACGTCAGCTCGACCGTCTGCGTCGATGCCTTCAGGGTGAAAAGATTCGCCTTTTTAGCTCTCTTGGTACAGCTGCGAGTCTCGATGAACTCACAGCAGCAGCCCCCGGCACGAAACGCGTGAAAGATAGCGACCTTGAGATTCACGATGCGGCTAAAGCGCGATTGCTTCTATCGCGATCGCGGCATACCGAAGCCCTGCGGCTTGCAAACTCGTGGATCTCTTTCTGTACGGGTAATCTTGCGGCTCGCACTCTCACACGATGGGGGCTCATTCGTACCCACGCACTACTGCTTTCAGGCGATACCCAAAATGCACGCCGCTCTTTGCGTGAGGCGCTCTCTAGTGCGGCGAAGGGAGGTTTTTTGAGGAAAGTGGTCGATTCCGCTCCGCCCGTTCGAGCACTTTTGCTCGATAGCTATCAGGGGCGCACTACGCCGAACAACGAAATCGAGCTTTTTGCAAAAAGAGCGATCGACATCATCACAAAAATCTCGATCGCAAACCAAAGCCAAACTCGACGGTATCACGACGGGGAAAACGTCGGTAATTCGGCGCTCACTGCAAAGGAGCGTGAGATACTAACGCTCGTCTCTGGAGGGTTACACAATCGTGAAATCGGAGAGAGATTGGGGATCACAGAAGGAACCGTAAAATGGCATATGCAGCAAATATTCATGAAACTCGGTGTAAGACGACGCGCCCAGGCGATATCGGTCTTTCGCGGGTCCTCCTGAGTGCTATCGCAATCTTTTCGCTGTTCCCGACAGCGCACGCCGATAATGCACCCCCATTCGAGTACATGGTGACTAAGATCGACGTTAGTAATCTCGATGAGTCTCTACGCTTCTACTCCGAATTTCTGGGCTATCAAGAAGTCATTCGAACAAAACCCTCCGCCGAAGGATCGGTTCAGGTTTACACCACCCGCGGCGGTAAAAACTTTCGCGACGGGTTAACTTTTGTGTACACGCCTGGACAGGCAATCTCGCCAAAGACTCCCGGATTGCATACGCTCGTTTTCTCGATCACCAACCTTGAGGAAACGCTCCGTAAGATGGCTGCAGCGGGCTACAGAGTCGTAAGCCCTGCCAAAGAAACTAAAGCCTACGCGACTGCAATTTCTTCCAGTGTTGTCATCGCCTATGTCGCCGATCCAGATGGCTATCGAGTCGAGCTAGTCGAGTGGAAGCCGTGAGGATGATGCACTGCTCACTCGAGCTTGTCCGGGCGGCTCCCTCGTAACGTCAAAGCATCCTCTGGTAGCAAGAATCGATCCTTAATCGCTCGAGTGATCGCGGCATCAAACGCGTTCACAAACGAGTCCGGCGAGGGATACAACTCTTTTAGCTTTTCGGTACCGAAAGGCTTAAAACCGCCGTAAAGTCGGCAAAAACCTGGGCCGGAGTTCGACTCAAGATAAACCCCTCGGGGCGCATCAAGCTCGGGCGGTCGAACGCCACCGATAACGTTTCCCAATGCGTCCCTTTTCATAGTCGTCTTGCCATCCTCCACCTGCAGTACGTACAGACGACTTGCAGGCGGCGGCGTACCTTGCGACCAACGATCTAAGATCTCGAGAGCGGCAGATTGATAAAATCCGGTACGTACAGGATTGTAGGCCGCATCAGGTTTCGGACAAAAACTCGGAGGTAACCCGAGATCCCGAGCCAATGCGATACCACCAACTTCATCGAGGTGCGCATCGACATGTGACCCTCCCGCGACCTCGTAAGTCCTGACCAGAGGGAACTCCTGGTCATCCTGCCGAACACGATAAGAACCGAATCCGATAACCTCTGTCTGGGTTTGAAGGCGAACGACCGGCACATCGACACGAATCAAATTTCTCGGATCACCTTCACCAAGGCTCTCTGTTTGCGGAGTCGCTGCTGTGACGTCTTTGGCGCGCGACCCTCCTGCACCGAGATAGTAGCCGTCGTACACCCTCCGACCGTCAGGCATCCGCGCCTGTCCGTGAAAGCTGTTTGCGTACGTCACTTGGTAAGCTACTGATTGCGAGAAGCCCACCATAAAAAGCCTCTTCACCGAGTGCTGGCGAAGGGGGTTGCTCCGATCGCCGGGCGAACGCAACCACTTACCGACATCGGTCATCATGTCCCACACCTGACCGAAGTGAGGCATCGCTAGCGCCGAATAACGGCTGGTATCGCGAGCCGGATATTTGTCTCTACCCCATCGATCGCGAAGAAAATCGACGGTCACGGGCTTGGTGCTGACACCTACCCATGCGGCTCCGCTACGCATCAAATAGTCTGCTGCAGCCTGCCAAGTGGGATCTCCGTCCCAACCTGCCGTCGCGTTCAATACCTCAACGTAAACCGTGCCATTGAACTTCGAGCGATCAGTCGGATAACGAACCAGCACTCGAGTCACGTATGGGACTGCCGGGATTTTGACCTGAACGCTCGGATCTCCTGCTCGAACGTATTCATATACGTTTGCTTTTCCCCGGACGAGATACTCGTATTCAGCGTACCCCTTCTTATTGAGGTCTTCGTGCCACGCGATGAATGGAATCTGAGAGGGCTGACCCGTCGGCAGTCGTTCAAACGACGGGGTTTCGGCGAACGCCGATAGCGGAAAACATAAAAGGGATAAAACGAAAATTTGGGTTTTAAATCTCATGGAAATCACAGCACCCCTCCCAAAAAAACATGCCAAAAAAAAGGGTCGGGCGATATCGCTTCTCATCAAAGCTAACCGCACCGACCCTCACTTAACCGCTCAGCCGTCAGAACTTGCTGCGCACACCCACCGTGTAGGTCGTCCCGATAAAGTCGTAAAACGGCAATGTCGGAAAATTGAATCGAGGTGCTGCCGTATTTGGAACAAGCGGCGGCTGACGATCAAACAAGTTCTTGACCGTCACGAAAGTTTCGAGCGACGCATCACGCCACTCAAAATCGTAGCGAGCTGTCACGTCAGTGTAATACTGGGCGGCGATCGGCGGCTCGGCCCAGATCGCGTTCGGGGACTGCCCCAACGTGATCTCTCCGATCATGCGTTCCTGCACTGAAATCGAGAACGGACCTCGGCTGTATTGCAGCTGCAGAATCGCCTTGAGATCCGGCAGGATGTTCGTGCCTGCATTTCGGATTAGTGGCAAGAACGGACTGGCCTTGGTGTCGTAGTCATTAACTTTAGAGACCAACAGACGCGAATTGAGACGTCCGCCCATGAACTCCGTCGCATAGGCCAATTCAACATCGACTCCGCTCGTCGCGATCAACGAACTGTTGGTCGGTCCGATACGAATGAGCGTCGGGAAATTACCGCTTGCCGTGCTTGTCGAGGAAATGGGCCGATCAATCTGGCTGCAAATCGGATCCGCTCCTCCGCTAAAGAAGCACTGGTTTACGATATTCCCGGCGGACAAAGTTGTGATTGCATCGACAATCTCCACATCGAAATAATCGACGGCGATGCTCAAACCCTCAATGAAACTCGGCTGTAATACGACACCGTAGCTAATCGAGTCCGCGATCTCCGGCGCCAGATTTGGATTACCGCCACCTGCCGTAAGCACGACGTCTGATCGACCGGTCAGGGGATCATTTAGCGTCGTACGACCGGCAGACCCTGACGCACCGAGATCAAATAGTGATGGCGCTCGAATGTCGCGGGACTTGGTGACGCGGAATAACACGTCTTCCACTGGGCGCCACGTTGCGCCACCCTTCCATGTCTCTACGCTTCCACTCGTACTGTAGTCCGTGAAGCGAATCGCTCCATTGATATCTAAACTTTTCGCGAGCGGCGCATCAGCAAGTAGCGGAATATTTAACTCTGCAAACGTCTCCTTGACCGAAAGATCGGCCTTAGCACTCGCGCGGTTGGAGAACCAGAAGCGCGGCTGTGAAACGACCAGGCTACGCAGCCCATCGACCGGTCGCACGACGGAAGGGTCGGAGTTACTGGTCATCACGAGCTTTTGCTTGCGATACTCGCCACCGAACGCAAAAGCGACAGCCCCCGCCGGCAATTCGAAAAGATCGCCCTGAAACGAAACAGCGAGCTGATCGAGCTTTGTTTCGGTACCGTAAACCGAAGTGCCGTGTATGTAGTCAACAGCCGCCTTAGATGCAACATTTTCACCGAGAATGTTGAACGGCACGCATCCCGGATAGAGTCCCGGGTTAGTCAATGTGACTCTACACACGATATTTCCCGAAGGATCACGCACAGCATCAACTGCTGCATGGAACTTTCTAAGCTCGGGAGTATTGACCTCAGCTGCTTCCTGCTGGGTATCTCCATGAGCGTACGTAAGATCCCAGCCGATGCTGCGACCCGCGATATCGAAACTCCCCTCTAGGCCCGCCATGATGGTGTAGTGCCGCGTATCGTCGGTAGCCGGAGAGATTGGCGAGTCCGTTACGTACTTTTGAAGCGAAAAAGAAGCGATATTTTGCGAGGTCATCCGAGCCTGAATGTCTGCGGGAATGAACGGATTACCACTGAAAATGCTATGCGCAAAGTCGAAATAGTTGAAACCACCGGTGATGCTGACTTCAGACTTAGAGTACAGCCCGAGTACGTGAGCTTTGACGTTGTCAGTCAACGCATACTCATACCGCACCATGCCTTGAGTCGATACAGCGTCCTCTGAGACGCTTTGTTCGCGCTGCAGCGCCACCCCATCGCCACCAATACTGGTGTTCGATGCGCCCGTCGGTCTGCCCGCGACGAACGGCCGCCACTGACCGGGCGTCGTAAAATATGTGCCTGCGAGAGGCCCAGACATGATGTGGCCACCGACACTCAAGTTATTCCAGACCGCACCGCTATAGATAACGAACGGATTGTTTGCCGTACCCTGCGGCCCGGCTCCCGGTGTCCGACCCGCAGCAACGTATGCGTTTTGCCCAAGAGGACGCTCTCCGAGCTCAATACCCTCGTTTTCAAAGCGCTCGACACTGAAGAGCAGGTGACCGCGATCGCCGACCTTCGCACCGAAAGCGCCACCGACTCGGTAATTGAATGAATCGCTACGACTGGACATGCCAGCCGAGGTATCAACCTTCATACCCTCGAAGTCGTGATCGAGAATGTAATTGACTACACCGCCGACAGCATCTGATCCATACGCCGCAGAGGCGCCCGCCGTGACCACATCGACACGCTTAAGCAGCATTTGGGGAAATACTTCGGAGTTGACGCGGCCGTCATAAGTTGTCGGCGGCATTCGGATACCGTCCAACATGATTAAGGTTCGGCCGGCACCGAAGTTGCGGAGACTGAGGAATTGCCCTCGACCCTCACCGATGCCGAGTTTTCCACCCGAAGAGAAGTTTGCCGATCCCAGAAACTGCGGCAGCTCTTGCAACGCGTTGACGACGTTGGTCGGCACCGCGTTGACCAACGATTCAACGGTCGCGACCGTCACCGGTGTAGGCGCCTCGAAGCCATCGGATTTAAGCCGGGTGCCGGTAACCACAACTTCCTCAAGCGAAGCAGCACCCTGAGAAGCCCCGGAATCTTGCGCCATCACTCCGGACGAAAAGCCCAGCGCCGATGACACGAGCGCAGAAAGCACGGGAACCCGTGAAGCGAATTTCATACATCGACCCCCAAAAATATAGTTATTTCTACTTTGAGAACGCTGGTCACTAGCGCAACCGACTGATGCGCGTAAACAACCAAACTTCCCCGTCAACCGAACCTAACAGTTACGATTCCAAGAAACAAGCATGGCTGTCGAAAACATTCTTGCTTGTTTATTTGAGTTCTCCGACTCTCCATCTCGTAGTCACGAGGAGGTAAAGATGAGCATGCGTGTGACAACTTTTTTGCTCGCGGTGGTCGCTTTCTGTTCGCCGATTTCCGTCGCTCAGCAATCATCGTCGACCACGAACTACTCGCCCGCGATCAATGTAAAGCATCCGAAACGGGTGTTTTGGGGCGATCTCCACCTGCACACGCAATGCTCGGCCGACGCCTATAGTCTCGGGACGCGTCACATGACGCCCGCCGATGCATTTCGTTTTGCACGTGGCGAGACCGTTAAAACGGAAACCGGTCAGCTAGCGCGCCTAAAGCGACCGCTCGATTTTCTCGCCGTGACGGATCACGCGGAGTATCTCGGTGCATTTTTCCATGCTGGAAAGAGGACTCCGGAAATTATGCGGACCTCCGTCGGTACCCGCTGGGCCGAATATCTCGCCAAAGGCGAAGATCGAAAGCTTTTCACAGAGTTTGCCGACGCACTTGTGGGTCGGGGTGCGAGAGAGGACTCCCGCCTACCCGATTTCTTTAAGCGATTCGTTTGGCGAGAACTTGTCGGCGAGGCGGAGCGCTTCAACGAGCCTGGCCGGTTCACGACCCTTGTTGGGTACGAATGGAGTGCTGCGGTTGATGGAAATAACCTGCACCGAGTCGTGCTGTTCCGTGACGGCCCTGAAAAAACGTTGAAGCACATCCCCTACTCCTCACTCGACAGCATTGATCCAGAAGATTTGTGGAAAGCCCTAGAAAAATACGAGAAGCAGACTTCAGGCCGTGCCCTCGCCATCCCGCACAACGGAAATGGGAGCAACGGGATGATGTTTTCGGATACCACCGTCACAGGGCAGCCGCTATCGACGGACTACGCGGCACGACGAGCACGTTGGGAGCCGATTTACGAAGTTACGCAGGTTAAAGGTGATGGAGAGACTCATCCGTACTTATCGCCGAACGATGAGTTCGCCGACTATGAGCGTTGGGATAAAACAAACATCGGAGGTACACGAAAAAAAGAGCCCTGGATGCTCGAATTTGAGTACGCGCGCTCGGCACTGGCTCGCGGCCTAGCACACGAGGCACGAATAGGTGTTAACCCGTTCGCCTTCGGTATGATCGGAAGTACAGATTCACACATCGGAATCTCAACCACGACGGAAGACAACTTCTTCGGAAAGTTCGTATCCTCCGAACCCGCCGTCAACCGCATGACGACTCCGATGGCACCGGGCTTTCCGGTTCCGGGATCGGATTTCGCTGCATCAGGCCTTGCCGCCATCTGGGCGATCGACAACACCCGTGAAGCGCTGTTTGACGCGCTCGCACGGAAAGAGGTGTATGCGACGACCGGAAGCCGGATTACTGTCCGGCTATTTGGTGGTTGGCATTTTGCACCAGGAGACGTGAAGCGCGCCGACTACGCAGCCGTGGGCTACTCAAACGGCGTTCCGATGGGCGGGACCTTGCTTGCCGCCCCCAAAGATAAGGCCCCGGTCCTAATGATTACGGCGACGAAAGATCCCGATGAGGCCAACCTTGATCGCATTCAAGTCATTAAGGGATGGCTCGACACTTCGGGGAGAACTCAAGAAAAAATTTACGACGTTGCTTTATCAGGAAATCGCCAACCGGCAATCAATGGACAAAAAACAGCTCCCGTCGGTTCGACTGTCGATGTTAAGAACGCCACCTACTCAAACTCGATCGGCGCGGAATCTCTCGATGCTGTGTGGCGTGATCCCGACTTCGATCCACGTCTGCGTGCTTTTTATTATGTGCGCGTGCTTGAAATTCCGACACCGCGATGGACCGCTTACGATGCGAAACGACTAGGCGCCAAAATTCCGGATGGCGTGAAGAGCGTCACGGTGGAGCGAGCCTATACGTCGCCGATTTGGTACAAGCCATGACGAGTGACGAGTTTTCGCCCGGCGCCCTAGGTCGGATGCTTCGCGAACCCTTAGTACATTTCGTACTAACTGGGGCTCTTCTATTCGCACTCTTTTCGTGGCTGGCCCCCGATGATGAAAAATCATCTCGACGGATATTGATTACACAAGATCGCCTGCTCGAATTCATGCAATACAGAAATCAGACGTTCTCCGTATCCGCACGGAGTCGTCTTGAAGAGATGCTGCAATCGATGACGCCCGCTCAGAAAGCGGCTCTGCTAGATGACTATGTTCGCGAAGAGGTACTACATCGGGAGGCGATTGCCCTAGGGCTTGATAACACCGACTACGTAATTCGTCGTCGGCTTACGCAAACGATGGAGTACATCTTGCGGGGCTCACCGGAACAAGACATTGATCCACCCGACGATGACACATTGAAAACCTTTTTTCTTGCCAATGCAGAACGTTACGAGAGCCCCGCTCGGGTTACCCTTCGGCACGTTTTTTTCTCGGCATCCCCTGGACGACGATCTGCTGAAGGTCGGGCGAACACCACACTCGCCGCGTTACGCTCACAGTCCATCGAGTTTGAAGAAGCTCTCGTTAATAGCGATCGATTCCCTTACTTCAACGACTATGTTGATGAGCCTCGACAGCTGATCGAAAGTCATCTAGGTCCGGAGGTCGCGAACGCCGCCTTCAAGGAGACACTAACGTCCTCATGGCAAGGACCGTACCGCTTCCGTGAGGGATTACATCTTATCCAGGTGACTCAACGCACGGCTAAACAAACTCCAGAATTTACCGCGGTTAAGGAGCTGGTGCTGGACGATTGGCGCAAGACCGAGACCGAGGAAAGACTTGAGAAGCGAGTATTAGATTTGATTAAGACATATCGAGTGGAGTCTGCCGTACGATGAAACGGCTATATGTCGTCTTAGGCACGATGCTCATTTCATTGAGTTCGATCCTGATCTACGCCCACGACTACCGACCCCTTCTCGTCCAAGTTACCGAGGAACCGGACGGGCGTTACGTGCTGCGCTGGCAGCCATCCCCAGTCCTCAGGGCATCAGATCAGCCGGTGGTCAAACTAGTGGGCGCCGGCTGCAAACGCGAGGCGGACTCGCTGCTCGTCGATGACGCGAGAAGAAATAGTTATCGTTGTGGCGACTCACCCACGCCGCTGCGCGTCGAACTGACTTACCCTAATGACAACCCGTCATTACCCACCCTTGTTAATATGACTCGTGCCGACGGAACCGTCGTACAGATCACGGGATCCCCCGGCGGCCAGTCCATTATTCTGTCGCGACCACAAACGCAGTCGTTACGCGCCCAAGCTTACGCATTAATCGGTTTTGACCATATCCTGCGAGGATATGATCATTTAATTTTTTTGAGCTTTTTATGGTTGATAATCGGAACCGGATGGACACTGATCCGCGCTCTAACCGGATTCACGCTGGGACACTCTGTCACGCTCGCAGTGGCGTCTGCCGGTATGACCAAGCTCTCGGCTCCGTTTGTCGAATCCATGATTGCGCTGAGTATCGTTCTACTAGCCTCGGAGTTTTTAAAAAAAGATAGGACCACATTGACGCATCGTTATCCTGCGATGGTCTCCGCGCTATTCGGACTCCTGCACGGTTTTGGATTTGCCGGATACCTAAGCGAGGTAGGTTTGCCGAAGAACGACGCATTAACAGCTTTGCTAATGTTTAATGTCGGAGTCGAGGCTGGGCAGATCGTATTCGTTCTTTTCGTGATCGCCATCGGAGTGACACTCAAAAAATTCGGAGCCGCACTCCTTTCGGGAAAACAATCTTTAGTTAACGAGGCTCTTGAACATAAATTCCGAATGTCAGTCGCATACGCCGGCGGAATCACCGCCGCGTACTGGCTGATAGAGAGAACTTGGGGCGGCCTCCACCTCTAACGGCGATAGCGGATGTCCTCCGCCACTACCCCGATAAGCTACGAAGCATCCACGCGGTCTTCTCGTGGACGTCAACTCGCCGGGTCATTAAGTCTGCGCTCGGCTGATACTTTTTCATTTAGGTTAATTGCGCCATGAACATGGCGCGCAGACTGTTGAACTACAGTCCGTTGACGATCTAGTGAAAATTGTGCGTCATAAATTACACGGATTCGTTAGTACGCGTGTAAGGTAAAAACCGCCGTCGCGCCCATGGTGATAAGCGACCCCAGCGTTGCAAGCCCCATATCCTTCTGCGCATCCCACTCGTCACCTTGCGCGCCAAGATACGCTGCGCCCTGCCCGCCCCCTAATAGTTCGGTCACGCCCCACTCCAGCACTTCGAACAGCATGCTGGTCGCCATGATCAACGCTGGGGACAGCACGTAGCTCCAATACCCCAAAGGCTGGGCATAGATTTCGAGAAGCTCGAACAAGGGATAAGCAAACAGCACTCCATACGCGAAGTGCACGGCACGATCGTAATTGTTACGCACCCAGCCAAAAACACCGGAAATCCGAATTCCGACAACGGCGTGCGCAGCCTCGTCGTACGGGACCCTAACGTAGGTGTAATGTCCGCCGATCGTATGAAGCACCAGAAACGCCACAATCAAGGAATAGGAGAGCTCGCTGAGTGGCCAAGTCGGATGAGCCCACAACATCGCGATGACCGTCATCACGGTCAATGAATTCTCGGCAATCCATACTCGACGATCGTGCGGACGCCAAGCCAAGACCAGCCAGAACACTGCAAACGGAATCAGTAAGCGATAAAGATAGTCCATACGCTGAATCGCACACCCTCAGAAACTACGGATATATTTTTCGTCTCGCCCCAAATATAATTTCGTCGCCGTAAATCTTTAAAAATAACGATCTGTTATACCGCCTTTTCCGACCATGAAAGTACTAGTGCTTGGCAGCGGCGTGATCGGCGTCACATCCGCGTGGTACCTGTCCGAAGCCGGTCACGAGGTGACGGTCATCGATCGACAGCCCTCCCCCGCAATGGAAACGAGTTTCGCCAATGCCGGGGAGATTTCTCCGGGTTATGCGTCGCCTTGGGCGGCGCCCGGCATTCCTCTCAAAGCGCTGCGATGGCTGTTCATGAATCATGCACCGCTCATTCTGCGCCCAAAAATCGATTGGGCGATGGTGCGCTGGATCATCTCGATGCTCGGTAACTGCACTGAACACGCCTATGGCGTCAATAAAAGCCGTATGGGACGTCTCGCACGGTTCAGTCGTGACTGCCTCATCGAACTGCGACGTCAAACCGGTGTCACCTACGACGAGCGTAGCCGGGGCACACTCCAATTGTTCCGTGAGCAACGGCAACTCGATGGAATCGCCAAAGATGTTGATGTACTGAAATCGGACGGTGTTCCCTTTGAGGTACTGGATGCGAAAGGCTGCATTGCAGCAGAGCCCGGTCTCGCAGCGAGCGGCGTCCCGTTTGTCGGCGGGCTACGACTCCCGAATGACGAGACCGGGGATTGCCATACGTTCACTCAGACATTAGCTGAGATGGCAAAAGCGAAGGGCGTCAGATTTTTATTCGAAAACACGATTCGAAGACTGGTGGTCGAAGGACAGCGTATTCAGCACGTTGAAACCGATGCGGGTAACCTACGCGCCGACGCCTACGTGGTCGCCCTCGGCAGCTACTCGCCGCTATTACTCGCTCCGCTCGGAGTCCGGCTTCCGGTCTATCCCG
>Ga0129336_10001073_pt1 | contig 16317 bp, 5 predicted proteins | sample CPB6_02_DNA_FD_96878 | JGI IMG/M metagenome (GOLD analysis project Ga0129336, IMG submission 96878) | Freshwater to marine salinity gradient microbial communities from Chesapeake Bay, USA - CPBay_Sum_0.6_0.2_DNA | ecosystem: Environmental > Aquatic > Marine > Coastal | place: USA: Chesapeake Bay...
AAAGTATGCAGCACCATTTGTATTTGTTGCCTGTAAGAATACTCCGTAGATATCTAAGTATCCTTTTGTACCACTTACAACGTTTCCAGTAAGAGTTGCATCAGGAACATACGTCCATCTTGAGGTTGAATCTACATATCCAAAGAATCCAGTTTTAACAACAGCATCAGTTCCAACGCCACTTGATACATATTTAAATCCAATACCTCTATCATCATTTGTATCTACACCTTGAGATACTGTAATTTGTGCTTGTGCATCAATACTACCAGTTGTAGCATTTGATAATGTAATAACTTTGGTTCCTGCATTGTAAGCAGAAATTACAGTATTGGAAGCAATGTTTGTACCAGTTACAACATCATTAGTGTTAATTCCAGCAACAGAATCTAAAGTGAGACCAGTAGCACCAGCACCAACTGCAACCATAACGGTTCTTGTTGTTGCATTATCGCCAACAACATAAATTGGATTATTACTTGTTACAGTAATCGAATTTACAGTTGTGGTAGTACCATCTACTTGAAGATCACCCTTAATTACAACTGTACCTTCATTACTTAAACCATCAGGATATGGGTCAATGTAAAGAGTATTTCCAGATCCGCTCTGGGTAAAGATAGTATTGGAATTAATACCAACAGCATCAACATATAATGCACCAGTAATTGTAGTAATACCAGTCTGATTGATATGTCCAGTTACAGTAACTAAATCAGTTTGAGAATCACCTAAATTTGTATTACCATTGACTGTTAGATTTTGCGTAATTGTTACGCTAGAACTAAAACCTGCAGCACCTGTTAGGTTAAACCCACCATCAACGTTTAGGTTTTTGCCAACTCCGACACCACCAGATACAACAAATGCACCATTAGTTGTTCCAGAAGAGTCAGTGGTATTCGATACTGTGGTTAATCCTGCAAAGGAAGCTGCAGCACCAACTACAAGGTTCTTAGCAACAGCTAAGCCACCTCTGGTCTGTAAAGCACCAGTTGTTGTTGAAGAAGAATCTGTAGTGTCTAAAGTAGTAACAATACCAACAGCACTTATTCCGGCACCAACATTTAAATTTTTAAGAATACCAACACCACCAGAAACTACCAAAGCACCAGTTAGGGGAGATGATGAATCAGTGGTGTTAGATACTGTAGTTAATCCTGCAAATGATGCTGCAGCACCTACTACAAGATTCTTAGCTACAGATAATCCACCTCTGGTTTGGAAAGATCCTGTAGTCGTACTTGATGAATCTGTAGTATCAGTAACTGTAGTTAGTCCAGCAATACTAGCAGCAGCACCTACTACTAAGTTCTTTGCAACAGCTAAACCACCTCTAGCTTGAAGAGAACCTGTTGTAGTTGAAGAGGAATCAGTAGTATCTAAGGTAGTTACGATACCAACAGCACTAACACCAAGACCTACATTTAGATCCTTTGCAATTCCTACTCCACCAGCAAAAATAGCTGCACCAGTAATGGGTGAAGATGAGTTTGTTGCATCTAAAAATGTAGCAATTCCTGTAATACCAGAAAGAAGTCTAACATTATTAGTTACAGATAAACTTCCACCGATACTAACAGTTTTTGCAATACCGACTCCGCCAGATACTACTAAAGCTCCAGTAGTAGTGCTGGTCGAATCTGTTGTATTTGAAATTGTGGTAATTCCACTAATTGATATTTGGCTGGAGAATCCAATATAACCAGCAACATCTAAATTACCACCAATAAAAACATTCTTAGCAATTCCAGCTCCACCAGAGACAATAAAAGCCCCAGTGCTTGTACTTGAGGAATCTGTAGTATTTGAAACTGTTGTAATACCAGATACTACTAGTCTATCATTGATATCTACTTGACCAGCAGAAGAATCTAAGATTAATTTCCCACTATCAGTATCAATAGTATTGGCATCTGTATTGCCAAGTCTTATTGCATCAACATATAATTTATCTACTTTACTGTTAGAATCGACAATAATAGCAGAACTTGGTGTTAATGTACCATGAGCATGGTCCATCAAATCGGTAAAATATTTACCACCAATTACTAGAGGAGTATTTCCAGATCCGCCTATGTCACCAATGTAAATTCTTTGACCAGCTTGACCCTGACCACTACTTGATCCAGCGTTATCATATACATAAGCTAATTCGCCTTGATCTAGTCCAACAACACTAGATCCAGACGTTCTTCTGATTTTTAACTTCGTAGCCATTTTTTAGAATACTCCTCCGCTTATTTCTAAATTCTGGGTGTTTTCTCCTGGGGTCATTATTAGTGTAGATACCCATTTTTCTACAGAATTATCATAAACAAGGACAGATCCAGTGGAAAGGGATGTTGTATCAACATCATTTAAACTATTTAGTGTTCCTCCACCTCCACCTGCGCCAGAGCCGGCAGAAATTACTTTTTTTACATTTTCTTGACCAACTCTAACGTTGATCGTATTTTGTTGAACCCTTACTGTTGGCATAGTTTTGGACTCTATATAAACTATTTAGTAACGCCTTCTCTAACTAAGGCCATACCTTCAACAACTCTAGTTTTTGTTCCAGATGAACTTGTAATTAAAACATCATATACATATCTTCCTGGTTTTAAAGAAGCAGTTTGGCCTGAAGTAAGAGCTATACCAATTTTTCCAGTCGATCTTGGTGCAATAAATGAAAGCGAAAAACTAGTATAATTTGTGCTTGAATAAGTTTTTCTTATTTGTGAAGCACCAGTATAATCTGTTAGGTCAAGTGATGTCCCGTCAGAATTTGTGAGTTCAAAAGTAGTGCTAAAATTTGCACCAGAATTAATGACGATGTTACTTGTATATACTGCTGACATAGTTTTAAATTAATTTGGAACTAATTTGAGTTAAAAGGTCTTTTATATCTGTCAGATCACTTTTAATTTCATTAACTTGATTTTCTAAATCATTAATTCTATTTAACTCTTTTAACTTTCTTTCTTTTTCATTTTTGTATTTTTCATAATCATTGAAATTTTTATTCACAATTGCATTCGAATCAACGTGTCTATAAAGACTTTCATTATCTTTAACTTTTAAATAATCCATACTTATGCAAGTGCAACAACTCTAAGGTTTCTAATTTTAATTGGATTTGCTTGATCTACTCCACTGCATATTAATTTAATTTCAAATTTAGAGAATTTGGGCAGATCATTCACATTAAATATGTATTCGGAGTAATTTTGATTGTCAGTGTTTGGTGGAATATTCGTATCACTTAGTCCATTTGTATTGAAAAGATTGAATACCTGTGAAGGATCTTCAGGAGCATCAAATCTATAAGTTCTATACAAGCATCTAATATCGGCACCTACTGGTCTAAATGCATCAAATTGCACCCTGATAGAACTTGCAGGAACTGATAGTAAAACTGTATTACTTTGATAGATGAATGAATGAGGATCAAAAGTAGTACTATTAACTCTAGAATCATTAATATAGTTTTGATTTAGAGTATCAATATCTGCAGAATATAATGGTGAATTAATTCTGTATGATACAGTTTCTAGAACTGCATTATCAACATAAACTATAGGTGAAACTTGAGTATTTGAAGTTGCAAGAGTCATTTGTAAAGTGACTGACTTTTGATTTGGAATTTCTTCCAAATGTTGAGTCTCATTGATGTTTGAAGCAATCAATCTTGGACTTGTAAATGTATTTACAGTATTGAGAGATACTGACGAGAAACCTTGATCTTGATATGAAACCTCAGATCCAGAAACACTTGTAGCTGAAACTGTTCTCATTCTAGAAGAAATTGTTGTTCCATTAGGTTTTTGAGTATTAACTTTAGGATTAATTTCTTCAAATTGAACATTTGTCGAAGATTGTGCAACTTCACCACCAAAAGATCCATCTCTATTAATATAAAGTGAAGACAACGTTCCAGATCCAGTTCTGTTTGTTCCCAGACTTATTGTTGTACCCGAACCAACAGCTGATTTTGATGCATTTCTATTAATCTTAATATAATAATAGTCTAAATCATTTTTGATTGAAGAATCGACATCACTTAAAGAATGTTGAGTATTAATTCTTCTGAGAGAAATGCCGCAAAGTTCATATTTCATAACTGAAGATCCAGCATTATGTGAAGAAATTGGGGTATCATCAATACCTCTAGTGATGCCACTAATTGTTCCACCTTGTTCTGGATCACTGGTAGCCAAAACTGCAGAAGTGTAAGAAACTAATTCTTCATTAATTTTTAGATAACCTGGGTTAGTTCCACTTACAGGTAGATTTTCAAAACTTGTATATATCCCAGCATTAGTAGGAATTACAATCGAAGTTGAAGTTGAAGTGATGCCAGAACTGAGTTCAGTTCTTCTAGAATCACTTACTACGTCTGTGATTCTGACAACATTCAACTTTGAATGCATTCCATGATTTCTCTGATTGATTCTCATATATGTTCCATCATGTAAAACTGAAATCGAATTCTCAGGATCACTTACAATATTTGTTCCAGATGTAATGGTAGTAACTCCGATCTTAAGATCATTAGTCGTATCAAAATCTCCCTGAACATTTCTTAATCTAAATCCAGAGATTGCTGAAATAATACCAACGGTGTATAGACCATCAATATTTCCAGATAGATTTTCTCCAAGATTTGTTGAGATTCTCAATACATCTCCAATATTAAAGTTCGATCCGCCTGCAGAAACTACAGGATTATCTGTAATTTTGCCATTTACAATGGTGACTGTTCCAGTCAATCCACTTCCAATTCCAGTAACAGGGGTAAATGATACATTATTGAAAGTTGCAATTCCAATTGCTGGTGATAAGTTAGAAGCTATCTTAGATACAACTAATGAATTTGTTGAACCTACAGAAACAATACCACTCGTATTTTTGATGATTCCAGATGCACCAGAAGTCATTTGACTTACTGCAGCACCAACAGTAACAACTCCTACGACACCTGCATCAATTCCAGTGTTTAAGATAATATCTACTTCTCTAGTGAAAGTATCAATTGGATTTTCATCTAATTCATTTGATCCCTCTAGAACAAAGTTTGATAAAGAACTATTGTATAAGTTGCAAGATCCAGAAGAATCAAACTCAGCTCTAACTAAAGTAAATTTGAGATCTTCATTTTGAACTGGAATCCAAGTATCTCCTAGTTGCGAAGTAAATAGGAAACCTACGGATGGTTGCTCGTTAATGATTGTTTGTGGAGTTACTCCAACAGCAACAGATCCAACAGTAGCAGTCCAAAGTTTGAAAGAACTTTCATTTGTTGCTATACAAATAGCATAAGTTTTTCCGCCACCTTCTAAGAAAATAGGTCTTCCAAAAGAAAATCTTGTCGGAGTATTACCTGTTGTTGAATTGAATTTTATTTCACTATATGGTAGAGTTACTCTAGAACCCTCAATTATTCCAGATCCGCTTGGAGATTCTTCAATTACTCCATTTGTCATTGGTCTTATTTCTATTGTCACTGGAGCATTAAAGACCGTAGTATTGATACTAGTTGGAGCATCAGCAAAGAAAAGATCTACATCTGTTAAGAATACACCCGCAGGTTCAACTACTCTAAAACTTTGAGCTAATGGTCTAGGAGTAGAATTTCCAACATCAGAGCTTGTTGTAAATGCAAATGGATCATTTGATGATACTGTATTACTTGAGGTGTTTGCATCATTTATGACTCTAACTGTTGTACTCTTAGCTGATACTTCCTTAATTTCTACAGACTGGAAAGTAGTTCTCGCTTCAGAATATCCATCCTGACCTCTAACTTTACCTTTGGTTCTTAATTCAAAAGATTTAGTTCCAGATTCAAAGAAAGGAAGACCTTTAATTCCAGCAGGAGGAATCCAGAAAGAACCTTGTAAATTACCTTCTGCATCAGAAACAAACCTAACGTTTCTAATTATAGCTTTAGCTGGATTTTTGCCACCAGCAGTAAGATACATTCCAGTTCCTACCCAACCAGCTAATCCACCATCTTTTCTTTCATCAAAAGTTTCATCTGGATATAATGCTAAAGAATCTAAATCAACATTTAAAAGTGTTGAGGTTGTCGAATATGTGTTTGGTACTGGTACTACACTATTATTTTCAAAATAAGAATATGGATTATAAGTATAACTAGTACCTGCTCCTACATCAGATCTATGATTCTGATTTAATATTTTAAATTTAATTGTAGCATTATTTTTGGAATATCTATCCAATTGAACTTCTGTAGATGATCCAACTACAATTTGAGCTTTTAAGTCAGAGGGATTGAATACTCCCTGAATCATTTGAATTTCTAAAAGTTTTGGAGTACAATATGGAGTTACATTAACATTATCAAAATAAATTTCATATTGTTGATAAGGCATCAATCCAGTTGCTCGGAAAGTAACATTCCTACTCCTCATATACCAAGATATAGTTCTTGATGTTAGATTGAGATTTGTGGTTTTTGTTTTCTTGCCTAACTGAGTTGTCTGTGTTGCTACAGATGTGATTGTGTATAAATCTGAAGAATTTTTAACATTAGCAATTGTAAAATTATTAGTGTTTTTCAGTCCATTGATAGTTTCTGTTTCTAATACTGGGCTAATTGGAGGTAGAGCAGTATTGGATCCAGATAAAGCAGAAATGTATGTTCCACCATAACTATCCTCTCCAAAAATGGCATCGTAATCTGCAGAAACTAAACCATCATTTGATGAGAAGAATCTGTTCAAGAAATCATTGTAAGCAGCTTTTTGAGATTTTGATACTGAGAATGTTCCTTTTGAAACACGAACATCTCTTAGAGGAGAAAGAGTAATATTTCCTACAAAAGTAGAATTAGTGGTTGGGCTTATAGATCTTTTGGTTGAAGCATAAATTTGCGAAGTGTAATTCTGTTTTGAATATCCAAGAGTAAGAATAGATCTATCGCCAGACATTACAACTGAAGAATTTAACGAAGATACGTTAAAGTTTGAAGTTGGAGTTAAAGATATCTGTTTTCTATAAACGGATGGTTTTAATATGCCTGATCTAGAATCAATAGATAATCTAGAATAAGTTAAATCATGAGCATTATGATTTGTGAAATTATCTACAAAGAATCCAGATTTAAATTTATTTAATCCTGTAGCTTCATCAACAATGGTTAAATTCGATGTATTTGATTCTAAAAGTGAAAGTGAAGTATATTCTTCAAGATTATCTACTCTTCTCTCAAGATCACCAATTTCCTCCATTGTGAAATTTTTAACATTATTGTAAATGATATCGACATCATTCTCTACATTACATGTGTATGGTTCATAATTAATCGTAGCTATTTCTAATACATCTGGAGGAAGAACTGGTTGGAAATAAGATTCGGATGGAGTTCCTTCCAAAATCTCGAAACTTCCGTCAGACTTTAATATAAGTTTATCTAATCTTCCTAGGTAATATTGATAGTTAAAATCAATTGGTTCTTGAGATACAATAGTATTTGTAGTTACTAAAGATCTTGATGCAGATTCAAAAGGTGAATTTGAAGAAGCCGTATTGTATGGAGATACTCTTGGTCTAAAATCAATTAGATCGCTTAGTTTATTGTTTGCAAAAACAGGAATGTCTTCACAATAATCTTTTCCTAAGTAACTAGTTGATGATAGCAAATTACCAGTATCATCAGTTAAAACATCATATCTATCATATACAATAGTAATTTTTCTTGATGGAATTGAATTATTTGTGCTTCTTATGATTCTACCAAAATCATAAAACTCACTTCTTTGACCATTATCTAATCTATAATTGTTTGCAATATTTTTATCACCTGTGGTATATGAAGATACTTCAGCGAGAATATTTGATTCCTTAGTTACTATTCCTTCTGTAGTTTTAAAATTAATGTTGTTGAGTCTTGCAATTTCTAAAGTTAATGGATTTGAACTTACAACAGAAACTACAACGCCTAAAGCATTTGATGTTTTTCCTTGAATTTTTTCACCAACAATAAAATTAGTATCTGTTGCATTAATTAAAGTAAGTTTTGGTAAATCTGGATTATTAGAATCATTTGATTCTATAATTTCTCTTACTCTTACAATGTCTGGATAATTTAAGCTGATTTCTTTATCTTCAATTCTTGTTCCATATACAGAACTGTTCAATAAACCATTTCCTGCAACTCCAGAGGTATTGGAGATTGTAATTTTTTGACATCTTTTTAGAATTTTATTCTTAGAAGAAGGATTAAGTCTCTTGACCGTTGCTGTCAATGTAGCATTTCCATCTTGATCTGTAGTTAAAAGAGTTAATGTTTGACTTCCATTAGTTATTGAAACATTTTCTGTTCTGAGATTTTCTACAGTCCCATCATCATACGTCAATGTATATCTACTTGCACTAAATGGTAAGAAGTAAATATTTGGATCTGAATCAGTTATCGCTGGAGAAGTTCCTCCAGTTATACCTGTAACTGAATATTGTTTTCTAAAATAAATATTTGTTCCACTGAAATCTGATATTGACTTTCTTGGAAGTCTTGTCATTAAATAGTTTTTATCATTATCAAATAAGAATGATTTTCTCAAGAAGAAATCAGTAGCTGTAATATTGGTAGTTGGAATAGTTCCATCTATTAAATTCGGATAATTTTCAGTAGATTCTAAAGTAACTTGAGTTGATGTGGAATCAATTGAAATAACTCTGTTAATTGACAGTAGATCGGAGTTTGGTTTAGTGTATGAAATTAAATCTCCAACTTTAACTTTTTCAAATACAGTTTTGGAACTATATGCAATACTATTAGATGTACTTGCGCCAGAAACTTTTAAAAATTCTCCATTAATTTGAATGATATCAAAAGATCCTATGGTAGAAACACCACTTACAGTTGCAATAGTTTTTGAATTTGATACCGTTAATGGAGTTTGTAGAGTAACTAAATTAGTAGCTGGAGTTAGTTTATATACAACCGATCCTATAGCATGACTTGTAGTTATTCCAGCAAAAGTTCTTGTCGTATCAAAAGTAATATCTGTTTGACCTGGGAACCAAGTTCCAATTCCAATCATTTCATTGTTGATTAATAAGTAACCATCAATTGTTAAAGTAGAAGCACTACCAATGATTGCACCAGTGCTTGCAACACTGACAGAGGATAATAATGTAGTTATTCCTACAACATGATATGATGTTATTGCTGATCCAACAGTGTGACTTTTAGTTGTTGTTGATAGAACACCTCTGTCTAAGATTAAATTTGGGTATCCAGATATATTAAAAGTAGCTCCAGCTGCATCCAAATAATTTGCATTTTCATCATCAAATAACCAACAATCAGCTGTAAAATCTGTGGTTGGAGAATATAGAGATTTTACATCACCAAAATCATAATCAATAATATCTAAAATAATTTCAGTTTTATCTACACCATTTACTAATATTCTTTCATCCTGAGAAAATGTTCCAACTACATCAGATAAGACTAAAGTCGAAACATTTGAAGCAGCTCCAACCAAATAACCTTTAGCTCCAGAAGTTGAACCTTCAATTAAAGAACCATCTCCAAGAGTTACACTAGAACTTAAAGTTAAGAAAGTATATACTTGAATATCTAATAATTTTACACTGAATGAACTATTGTCTGAAGAATATAATTCATCTGCGTAAAAATCATAAACTTTTGCTGTACCAATTTTTGTTCCACTCTCCGTTCCATCTGTTACAATTCTTTTATTTCTAAGATCTAAAGTTTCAAATAAAGTTGGTTCTTTATGAATATTATTGATTTTTAATCTATTACCAAATTCAAAATTTAAAGACGTAGATTGAACTGTCTTCTTTGTTCTTGGTTTTTGAATATCAATTAAAGTATTATCTAACTTTTCAATTCTTTTACCAGCAACATATGCAACTCCAGGTCCAATATTAATGGTAAGGAGATCATCAGAAGGAGTTGTACCAGAAGCTGTCAATGAACTTGAATTATAGGCGCCGCCTTCAATGTTAAAATCTGATAAGGTATTCTTAACCGAAGTTTTGAAAGGATCTACTACAAAATCGCCAGATTGATCGGAGATTACTTGTTCGATCAAATCTCTTATTGGTTTAAATGGATCAGTTTGAGCTACAGGAACTAATACACCACCATTGATTCTAGCTACTTCTACAAAATTAGGATTTAGACTAATTGATGATGTTGATGTTGAAACTCCTGATGAAGATACTGCGACCTTTGACAATACTATTGAAATTTTTAAACGATCAGCTCCTGGGGCAGTATAGTTTGAAAAACCCTGTGCATTATCATATAAAGTTTCATCATTTTGAGCTGAGACAATTTCTTCATCAACTTGAAATCCAACTTGATAAGTAGGAGTAGTTCCGTATTGATCTAAAATTATTGTTTCTGAATTATTTCTTACAAAAAATCCTCTTACAAAATAAATTCCTTCATCTATCGAGAATAAAGATCCCTTAGTAACAGACAATTCATTTTGTATTTTAGCGATAGGTGTGCTTGCACTTAATATAGAACCATCTTCCAGTACTACTTCATCTAATACAATAATCTCTTCTCCTTCAAGAAACTGAGAGGTTTCTCCATTATTGCCAGAAGAAATATAGTTGAAATATAAAGTATCTGCATTTAACTCAGAGTTTTCCTTTGTTAGGGAAAAAATTACTTTTGCAGTTACACCAGTTGCAGCCCCTCTTATTTTTTTGCCTACTAAATTTGATAGGTATGTAGATACCTCTAATCCCAAGAAAGTTGAATTTAAAAGAATACAAGGAGTATTATTTAAATATGTAAAATTTCCTGGAATTACTTTTGTGCCATCTTTGAAAGAATATTTGCCATGTCTTTCAATTTGGTTCTGTAAAATACTTTGCAGAGTAGTTAGTTCTCTAGCCTGAACTGAGTTGCCAGGATTGAACAAAACTCTATGAAAGTTTTTACTTTCATTGAAATCGTCAAAATATGGAGAAATATTGAGATTTGTATTTTGGGGCATTTTTTTTAAAAGTCGATTACAATTCTAATGTCTTCTATCTGAGTTAATGATCTGGGAATGGGTTCTCTATTATCAACATAGATGATTTCTCCTGAATATTTTTTAATCTCAGGATTTGCAACTCCATTTGTAAATGTCAAGCCCAAATTCTTCGTAACACTATTTATTGTGGTTGTGATACCACTATAAGTAGTATCAATTCTCAAATTACTTCCTGTAGTTGATCCACTCAATCTTTGAATGGTAGTGGTTCCACCAACTCCAGGGTTTGCAGTAAATTTGTGTAACTTATATCCTCTATTTGAATTAGATAACGTTGTTGGTTGTATATATTTTAGTACTCCAGAATCCGAATCATATGAAACAACAATTCCATAAGCAGTTGAAGCAATTCCCACCGTCTGTGAGATAATTGCATCTGGATCATATGCAGTTGTAGATCCAGCAGATCCCACAAGTCTCAATGCACCTACTCCACTTGCCTGTTGGTCAGTTAGTAGATCTGTACTTCCATTTTTTAGTGGGTTTTTGATAATACCAATTCTAGAAAATTGATTGCCCGTAATATAATCATTATTATCAACGGTTCTATCATATCTAGAATAAACCATTACTTTATTTGCACCAAGTTCTCTATAGATGTCATAACCATGACCACCTTTTGGTGGAATGACAACTTCAAAAACGGCAGTTGATGCAACGCCAACCTGTGTCAATCCACTAAGTTCTGGAGTTGCATTTGGATAAAAAAGAACTGTGCCTTTTGTATAACCAGTTCCACCATTCTTAACTGTTATATTTGAAACTCTACCATCAGACCCAACCTCAACATTAACAACTCCATTTTCCCCATCACCTAAAATTGGAACGTCCCAAGAACTCACATTGGTTGAATAATTTGATCCTGTTTCAGTTACAAAAACAGTTTTAATCTCACCATCAATAGCATTATCTTTAATATCTTTAGCTTCTCCAGATACGCCCCAATTTTTAGGTACAGGAATATACTCTACAGAATCAAATTTAATAACATCTTGAGGTTTAATTGAAAATAGATACTTCCAAATATAACCATCACTTCCGTCGCCTGCTGGTTGTGGTTCTACATCTACAAAATCAGGTTCTGATTTAGATAATTGCCCAGATGGATTACTTGCATTTGTTCCATTATCTAAACAAATATAAACTCTATAGTCGGAAGTTAAAACATAATACTCAGCATTATACAATGTAGTATATTCATTTACTGGAGTCTTATTGTTAATTGAATAATTATTTCTATATGGTTCATAAACTCTATTTGCTTCCCATTTGATTTTGGGAATGACAAATGTTAAATCATTTTCATTAATTCTTTTTAATGTTAAGATACTATCATGATATGCATTTTCTTCATTAAAACTATCTATCGGATTTGGTGGAGAACTTGTCCAAGTAGCAGATCCTCCACCCTCAACCAAATCGGGAGTTGGCATTCCCACAAATGTATAATAGACATTCGTAGTATTAGCACTTCCAACCACTACATCATTGACAAAATTCTTAGCATTTAATATTCTGAACTGATCAGTAATAATCGCAGGCATTTCTTTAGACTTTTTAATGTTATTTATGCGTTTATTGGGAGGATTGTATTACCAATACCAGTTATTCTATAAACAGATGGATTTGACTCAACATCAAAATATTTTGCGTTGCTTCGAGTATTAAAGTCATAAACACGACCCCAAGAATAGACACCAAATTCAGTATTATTTGCTGTCGTTATTCCTGTCAATGATGAGATATTACTGTGGATTGTTACAGTGCTCGATGAACCAACTCTAGTAATATCATCAACTCGATATACGTTATCCAAATAAGTTGCACCAATTCCAATAACAGTGCCGTCACTTAAAATTGAAGTTGTTCCATTTCCGATATTGGAATTTTTAATTACAAAATAATCACCTGTTGAAACTCCAGTAATTGTTAAACCTGGAGTAGTTGTTTCTACAGTAAATAGAAGTCTTGGAGTGGTTGTTCCAACTCCAACAGCTGAAGTTCCAACTCCGACAACTAAACCGAAGTCACCTTCAATCTTACATGAAGAGAACCTTTCTTTTAATGGTGATGGTGTTTCAATAAAGACCTTTGGAGCTACACTGTAACCAAATCCAGGATTTGTAATTGAGATAGATTCAATTGTTCCACCTGCACCAACAATTGCTGTTGCTGCAGCGCCAACTTTTTCAAACTTAACATTATAAATTGCACTTGAAGAACCAATTGCAACATATTCGGTTCTATTGGAATCGAATATAATGGTATTTAATTTTTTATTTGTGGAAGACTGAATGGGAGTCCAAGTTTGGAAAGAACTTGATCTGGAAGCAGTCATCGATGTTCCAGAAGATCCTACAAAAATTACACTTTCAGAATATGAATCGTATATGACATCGTTAAGATCTTCCGATCCAACAGATATTCTTGTAGAATTTGTTAGATCTTCATTTTTGAAAATTACAACAACTCCAGAATTTCCTACTCCAACATAAGGTAAAGTAGAAATTCCAGTGTAAGTTATTGAATTGAAATGAATGTCAGTTGTCAGTCCAGTATTTACTTCAATCCAGTTATATCCTGGCTCACCAATTGCTAAAATATTAGCAGATAAAGCCACTAAAGAATTTTCACCAACAGCAACATATTGTTTTCTCGACGAACCAACATTGCTAAAATTGACTTTTTTGAGATTATTATTTACTGTTCCAGTATTAAATTTTCTAACAATTATATTATTTCCATATTGTGAAGTAAATTCATTATTTTTGTCATATGTAAATACCAAACCATTTGAACCAACGCCTACAAATCTACCTTGATCGTTATCATATGATATTGAATTTATAGTTGAAACGCTACTAATTGCAACTAATGTTGATCCCAATGCATCAGTTACACTGGAGAATCCAACGGATGACCACGTTGTTCCATTATTTGAAGATACTCTTAAGTAACCATCGTTTCCACCTACCATCCAAGTATTATCATATGATCCATATTTGATAGCATTGAGTGTAGTAGATCCAGAAGATATTTGTGACTTTTCAAATGATCTATAGTTTGTGGTTTTTACGAGAATTAAAGAAGAACCAACTGATATTGAAAGGTTGCCATTATATGATTCTGAAATCAGATCTACATCTAATGAATATGATATTTCGTTCCAATTAGTTAATTTTAACTTATTAATTTCTCTGGTTGATACCAATACTTTAGGAACGAGATCAATTGGAGAGTTTGTATATGCTATACCAGCATTTACGATATCGATTGATGTTACAGTTCCTCCAATTCCAATAGTTGAAGTTAAAGAAGCTGATTCAAGTTCAGTTAGACCAATAACATCAATAGATAGATCTTTTTCGAGTAAATTATCCACTGTAAATAATGGATATGCGTTTTCTACATAAAAATCAGTATCTGAAGTTTGGATAGGTTGTATTAGTCTAGTAACTGGTCTAATAAGGGGATCTAAAGATTCTCTACTCTTATATAAAATTTCTCCATCTACTAATGTATCAAAAGTTTGTTTTTCCCAATCAATAGTCCTTAAAATTGGATTTACTGATGGATCAATTACTCCTTGATTTGAATATGGGAAAGTATCTACTACATCTTGTGATGAGATCTTTCTAACAGATCTTGGCAACTGATCAGTGTGAGTTTTATTTCTCCTCATGATTTGGAGAATATCACCTGGACTAATTGTTGAAACAATATCTTTAAGAGCTACATCATTATCGGAACCGATATACAGTGCAATGAAACATTTGTCTCCTGTTGATGGAGCTTCTAAGAATGTAATTTTACTTCCACCATCAAAAGTATAAGATTCACCTGGAATTTGTAAAATATCATTTATAAAAACTAATAGGGTATTTTGCAGATTTAATAATAAATTAGATCTGGATTTATTGACAGATAAAATTGAATCTGTCAAAACATCAATTAAGTCAAATTTCTTTTTAATACCATTAAACGATGATGAGATATCTTTTATGACTTTTAATTTTCCAAAAGTCCATCCCATCAAATCATTAGTGAAAACTCTATCAACTGTCAATCTAAATTCTTGGAAAGTGCTTCCTACTCCAGCAACAGTATGAATTCCAGCAACTGTTAGAATTTCTCCAGGTTTATACCCACTTCCAACATCCTTGATAAAGTATTGAGTTACACTTGACCCAATACTGACGATCAAATCTACTTTTCCTCCTGTACCAACACCAGAAGATACACTAGAATAAACAAGTGGAAGACTGACATAATTTAAAGGTGGTTCAACTTTAACAATTGATGTTGAAGCATAGCCAGAACCCCCATTATTGATGGTGAATCCAGTTATGATACCAACACTAGTACCAACGCCTACAAGTGCTGTCAAGGACGCGCCAGATCCCGTTGGGCCAGTAATATTAACGATAGTTGGAGCAGTAACATATCCAGAACCAGGATTAGTTACCCATACATTAGTAATGGTTCCTCCAACTGACACACTTACTGTAGCAGCTGCTGCAACTAAGGGTTGATATCCATAAGAATTTGATTGTGAAAGATCTTCCAAAAGACCTACATTTGGTAGGAAATCTTCAGTCAGTTCTCCAGAAGACTTTACAAATTGATATGTCGAAATGCCACTAGTTACATCCAAATTGTAATCAATGGTTGGTCTTTGGAATACATTTCTTGTTAGGAAAACTCCATATGGAGCAACATCTATGCCACCAGAAGCACTTAGAATACCAACATTTGAGTTATTAACTTTTAAGGTGCTGGTTGAAGAAGCTGTAGAGATATTTGGTATTAGATCATCAAAAATAGTATTGATTTCATAATCATTCCTATAGAAAACTCTTCCATGGAAAGTTGATCCATCTAAAGGAGCACTTGCAAAGAATACTTTGCCCAAATCAATTCTATATTCACCATCTAAAACGGTTAAACTTGAACCTGTAGTATGTGCAGAAGCAACTGTTCCAAATAAAGATCTTTCGAGAATAAGATCTGTAGTCGTTGATCCAAAGGAAACAGAAGATATTCTTGCAATCTCACTGTCCATTTGTAGATAAGTGTCATATTGAACTGGAATAGAAGTTCCAGCTAAAGAAACATTTACATCAGTTGATCCTATTCCAACTAATAATGAACAAGAAATATTCTTATTATAAAGAGGTTTCTTAATTTGATTGTCAATTGTGAATATGCATCTAGTATTTGCATTAAAACAAGATAATGTATGAGTGTTTCCTACACCTACACTAGTAAGAGTTAAATT
>Ga0129336_10001074_pt1 | contig 16317 bp, 13 predicted proteins | sample CPB6_02_DNA_FD_96878 | JGI IMG/M metagenome (GOLD analysis project Ga0129336, IMG submission 96878) | Freshwater to marine salinity gradient microbial communities from Chesapeake Bay, USA - CPBay_Sum_0.6_0.2_DNA | ecosystem: Environmental > Aquatic > Marine > Coastal | place: USA: Chesapeake...
CGGCAATGTCGGCTCCGGCATCAGGCTTGCGGGCAGGGCCACAGGCGTGACCGTCGATCCGGTGATTTCGGGGATGACTACGTCGGGAGCGGCTGCTCTCCCGAACGGTGGCGATGGGCTCACCATCACGGGCAAGGCGCACGACAACGTCATCGGCGGCACACGCAAGTCCGTCATGCCCCACACGGCCTTCAGTGGCAACGCCGGCTACGGCATCCGCATCGATGGCGAGGCCCGCAACAACATCATCTTCGACACCTATGTCGGGACCATCGTGTCCGGCCTCAGCGCACTGCCGAACGCGAAGGGCGGGATCCTCGTGACCGGCTCTGCGCGAAACAACATCATCGGAGGCAAGCAGTCCATCTCGCGCCGGGCCAACGTCATCGCGGGCAATGACGGCAATGGCGTCACGCTTGGCCGGCGGACATCAGGCAACAAGGTTTTCAATAACTACATCGGTGTCTCGCGACTGGGAAAGAAGATGCCGAATGAGGGCAAGCCGGTCGTCGATCGAGGGCGCGGCAACGTGGTCAAGAGCAACACCGTGCGCTAGGTCCGCGCCAGGCTCACTCCACTGACGAGGCCAGCCTGGGTGGTCCAAGGGGCACGGAGCTCGGCTCGCGCACGGCGATGTGAGGAGTCTGTCGCCCCATCGTGCATAGGATGACTGCATGACGGTCCCGCATTCATCTGCACCGCAGGGCAAGGCCAAGAGCGCTCAAGGGAGCCCCCTGTCGACTCCGATCTGGATCGCGATCACGGTGGCAGTCGCCCTGCTCGCAGGTGGACTGACGTGGCTGATCACGGGCCGATCGACCGACGAGGCACCGACATCCGTGACCGCCTCGAGCGTCGTGGGCTTCACCATCCAAGAGGCGACCCTCGCCTTGGAGGGGCAGGGTCTGCAGGTGGGTGAGATCACCCTGGAGCCGTCGGATATCGAGACTGGCCGGGTCCTGGCCCAAAATCCCGAGGCTGGCACGACGCTTGCTCTCGGCAGTCGCGTGGATCTCGTGGTCGCCGGTGACAGCGAGCCGCGCGTACCCGATGTCACGTCGCTCAATGAGACAGAGGCCGTGAACGCGCTCATCGCCGTCGGCCTGCAGTACGAGGTCAGCCGCACATCGTCGTCCGAGGCCGCCGGCGAGGTCATCAGCCAGACGCCGTCGGCTGGAGAGCAGGTGCCTCCGGGCACGGTCGTCAGCCTCGTGGTCTCCAATGGCGAACTCGGTGTGCCAGATGTCGTCGGACTCACGAGCGCCGAGGCCCGCGCGACCTTGCGCAACGAGGGTTTCCGCGTCAAGGAGCAGGAAGTGGAGAGCGACAAGGTCGGCATCGTCCTGAAGCAGGACCCCGCGCCGGGTACTGAACTTGCCCTGGACTCGATCGTGGTGCTCACCGTCGGGGCGGCCAAGCCGGAGCCGACGCCCACGCCTGAGCCCGCGTCAAATGCCGTGTGCGGCAACCAGGAGTTCGCGCGATTGGTGGCGAGCCTGCGTGAGCCAGGCGACGCCCCCGTCCAGTACATCCAGGACTACACCTGCGTCGGGGGCTGGGCCGTCGTCCTGGCGGCTGTCGGCGACCAGCCGGATCAGATCGTCCTCGAGCGTTACATCTTCGAGGCCGAGGGCAACACCTGGGCTCGCGTCAGCGAAGGCGATGCGTGTGCGTCGGGGAGCGGCTTGCCGCAGGCGCTGCGCGGTCCGGGCTGCGACCCGATTGTCTCCTGACTAGCCTTTCGTGGAGTCAGACGGGGCGTCGCCCAGGGGCTCGTCGAAGTCGGCGACGGCAACCTGGCTGGGCCTTCGGATGACCCAAGTGAAGACCGCGACGATCGCGATACCACCCGCGATGACTTCGGCCGCCTGAAGCCAACCGGTCCGCGCATAGTCGAGCACCGCGACACCGATTTGCTGGCTCATGATGAACACCGCCATCACGAGCACGAAGTAGCCGAAGGCCTTGCGCAGCTTGTCGGGATGGATCTTGCCGACGATTGCGCTGCCGATCAGTGCGCCGATGATTGCTGCTCCGGTGATGATGAGTGTCACCGACCAGTTGATCGTTGTCGCTGGATTGAGGCTGATGAACGAGCCCTGGCCGAAGACGAAGATATAGCCGGCAAGTCCGGCGAAGGACTTCATGGCGACCACGAGCAATGACGTGGCCACTGCCTTGGGCATGGCCAGGCCGGCTAGCAGGGCAAGGGCGGGTACGACGAGGAAGCCTCCTCCTGCGCCGACGAGGCCCGTGACGAAGCCGACGACCAAGCCGTCAAGCAGGATCCGGAAGAGGGGCAGCCCCTTGTGTGCTTTGCCCTCGACCTGCTTGCGACCCCTGATCATGGCGACAGCCGTGACACCCATCATCACCGCGAAGGCGGCGAGGAGTAGCGCGCTGGGCAGGCGAGCACCAATTTGCCCGCCGATGAAGGCACCCACCATGCCCGCGGCGCCGAAGATCAGGCCGATGCGCCAGACGACGCGGCCGGCTCGAGCATGCCCGATGAGACCGAAGATCGACGTCACTCCGACGACGAAGAGGCTGGCGGCGATCGCCTGCTTGGCGTCGAAGCCGACCACGTAGATGAGCAGCGGCGTCGTGAGGATAGAACCCCCGCCCCCGAGGATCCCCACGGCCATGCCGATGAAGACGGCGAGAATGGCGGCGACGATGATCATGGTCGGGTGATCCCTTCGACTGCGGCGGTGAGCGTGGACCCGCTGGTGGTCCACTGGGCTTCGAGGCTGAATCGGTCAGCTCGGACATGTGTCTCGCGCCATTCGGCGGGGCGGCCCTGGGCGGTGGCGCGACGTTCGAGGAGGAGGACCGGATCGTCGGCGGACAGGCCAAGCAGGCTCGCGATATGACGAGGTGCGCGCTCTGCTGTGACTCGCTCTGAGCCGCCATCGATCACGACTCCGAGGTGGTGGAGCTCGGCGTAGAGGGCCGCATGCGAGAGGTCACGGTCGAGCAGGCCGGCGGCAAGCGATGCGGGCATCCATGACACGTCGTGCGCGATGGGCTGGTCGTCGGCGAACCGGAGACGCTCGACGACGACCAACTCGGTGTCTCCGGGGAGCCCGAGCTCGTCGGACACCGATGCGTTGACGGTCCTTGCCAGGCGCAGGACGTCGCTGCGAGGCGTAGCCCCCTGGGCAGCGACCGAGTCGAACAGGGATGACAGGGTGCCCAGGCTCTGGCGGTAGACGGTAGGTCCGATGATCGTCGGCTTGCCGCGCTGACTGTGCAGGACTCCCTCACCCCGCAGAACGCGCAGTGCCTCGCGGATCGTGTGGCGGCTGACCTCGTACTCCTCGGTGAGGACCAGTTCGCCCGGGAATGCGGTGGTGAATTCGCCTGACTCGATCCGACGGCGCAGGTCGGCGCAGACCTGCGCCCAGAGCGGGAGGGGGTCGGTGCGGTCGGGCCGGCGCGCGCCCGAGAGGGCTGGGGGTGCGGCGCCAGCAATCATGGCGCAAATGTACGGACATTCGGACATCCCGTCAAGGGACTCGAGCAGACCTGCTCAGCCCAACTCCATCGCGGTCGCCAGCCAGCGTCCGCGCACGGCCTCAAGGCGCATGGCGACGGCACGGGCCCGGGTCGAGCCGATCACCACGGCGCTGGCCTCGATGACGCCGGGAGCGGGGGAGGTCACGCGCACCGATCGGACTCGACGGCACTGGGGGGCGCGGTCCTTGCCCGCGGGATGGCGCTGCGCGGCCGCGCCACGCCGAGCCAGCGTCTCGCGGATCTCCCGGGTGACCCAGCGCGTGAGTTGACCTGCGGGCCGCTCACCGGCGGCGACCTCGATGACGGCCGGGGCCAGGCGGGCGACCCATGGAGCTGGGGAGGGCAGGCCTTCTCCCATGGCCTCGAGCGGCTCGGGGGTCGGGGCGACGAGTCGCAGGTGGCGTGCCGGTGGGGGTGTCGCCGGCAGGCCGCTGGGCACCTGCCATTCGAGGGGGAGCATCTGCTCTGCGGCGGACATGGTGCCTCCAATGTCGTGCGTGATCGCGGTTGATGTCATTTGCTGTGTATTGCTGACTGATGTGCATTGCACGTCTCCCGTCGCGTGTGAGTCAACGCGTAGGCTCGGTCTGTGGATGAACCGAGCAACGCCCCTGATCGCTTCGATGCTCTGCTCGCCGGTATCGAGGCGGAGGCGGAAGCCGCCGATGCGGCGTCTCTCGACGCCGACATCGCTGAGGTGGAGCGTGCAGCGCGCGCGGAGTCACGCCTGTTGGATCGCCTGCGCGCCCAGCAGCAGGTGAGCCTGGAGGTTGTGGGCGGCGGCATGGTGTCCGGTCGTGTCGCGATGGTGGGACGTGATGTCGTTGTTGTGGCTGCAGACGACGGCGACTGGGCTGTTGCCGCGTGGGGGATAGCCGCCGTCGTCAATCCGGCATGGGGAGCGCAGTTGCCTCGAGGCGCCAGCGAGCGCCTGGGGCTCGCGAGTATCGCTCGGTCGTGGGCGCGGCAGCGTGACGTGGTGCGGGTCGTACGCCTGGGTGCGGCCCCGCTCGACGGAACCATCGATGCTGTCGGAGCCGATCACCTCGACCTGGCCGAGCATGATCCAGGGGAGCCCAGGCATCCTGACGCGGTGCGGCGTCAGGTGACGATCCCGCTGGGCTCAGTGAGCGCGCTGCGTCGACGCTGAGACGCGGGACGCTGCGCGGGGTTCAGCGCCAGGCGGCCGTCGAGGCGCGGGCCTCGGTCTCGGCGTACTTCGCGGCGATGTACTCCTCGAGGCGCTGCTCCTCGATGCGCCATTGGCCACGACCTCCGACCTGGATGGCGGGAATCTCACCGGTGCGCACGAGCGCGTAGGCCTGGGCGGAGGACACGTTGAGGATCTCGGTGACGTCGGCGAGCGTGAGGAAGCGCGGCATGTCCCGATGGTCGCACCCGGCCGGCGCGGTTGCCATCGCGAAGCCGTCCCTGTGGATAGGCATCGCTCACCGCGCATGATCGTTGTGGCATTCGACGCGATTACGTGTCATGTGGTGTCGATAGTGGTCGTACGACAGCAGTTGCTGGCCATCATCGGCAAGGAGCCACCATGACTCGAGTTCTCTCGATGCTCACCAGGAGCAATCCCCCGGACGGTACGCCCGAATCCCCACCACCGTCTCCCGTCGCCCGGCGAATGAGCAGGGCCTGGTGGCGCGATCGACGGGTCCTCGCGGGCATAGCGCTCATCGTCGTCTCGATGCTCATCGGTGCGCGCTTGCTCTCCGGAGGAGACGACTCGGTAGCAGCCTGGCAGGCCACGCGTGACCTGGCTCCTGGCGCGGTCGTCGGAATCAATGACGTGATTGCCGTATCGATACCCACCGCCTTGGCAGGGGTCTACGCCGACGGTGGCGGCCTGCCCACCGCCCCACTCGATCGGCCACTCCTTGCCGGTGAACTCCTTCCGGCCCCGGTCGATGCCCGGGTCGCTGATGCCCGATGGGTCACGGTGCCGGTGGAGCCACTCCACGCGCCCGTGGACCTCGCCGCGGGAGAACGTGTCGATGTGTGGGTCACCGAGGCAAGTGAACTGGGAATCGTTCCGGTGCCTGCACTCGTGCTCGAGGGCGTGCTCGTGTCGCAGGTGGCTGCCGATGGCGTGGGCCTTGGTGGGGAGTACGGCGTCGTGCTCGAGATTTCCCCGCGGGATGCGGCATCGCTGATCGGAGCCGCGCGCAGCGGCGGGATCGACCTCGTGAGAGTCCCGGCGGTGACCCCGTGAGCGCCCTGCCGGTGCTCCTCGCAGTGCCGGACCTGCAGCAGGAGGCCGATCTCGTGTCCTGGCTGACCAGGCCGGGCGCTCCGCTTCAGGTGACCCGTCGATGCGTGGATGCCGTGGATCTGGCCGGGGCCGCCGCCGCCGGTGGCGCACGTGTGGCCGTCGTCAGTGCCGGGCTGCCGCGCTTGGGGCGGGACACGCTCGCCCGGCTGTCGGCCGCGCACATGGTCGTTGTTGGGCTGGCCGTCGAGGGGGACGACGCAGGACTGCGGCGCCTGCGCGACCTCGACATCCCCTCCGTCGAGATACCGGCGGACGATCTCGAGGGAGCGGTGGCGGTGCTCGTCGGGGCGTTGCAGGATCCGCAAGCGTCGACCCGCGAGGCGTCGGCCGATGGCGCGGCAGCGGTGTCCCGATCTGCTGCGACAGCGCCCGGCAAGGTGATCGCTGTCTGGGGTCCGACGGGCGCTCCGGGGCGGACCTCCGTGGCTATCGGGATCGCGGACGAACTGGCTCGACTTGGCGTCCCAGCGTTGCTCGTCGATGCTGACACCTACGGGGGAGCGGTCTCCACCCATCTGGGACTGCTCGACGACGTGAGTGGCATCGTGCTGGCGTGCCGACAGGCCGATGCCGGCACACTCGATGCGGCGGGGCTCGCTGCGGCCGCGCGTGCGGTCGACTCGCGATTGCGCGTGCTCACGGGCATTCCTCGCGGGAGCCGGTGGGCGGAGCTCCGTCCCGTTGCCCTGGGTCGGCTGTGGGAGGTCTGTCGCGCGACCCCGGGTGTCTCGATCGTCGATGCGGGCTTCGGCCTCGAGCGCGATGAGGAGCTCCTGCACGACACTCGCACGCCGCGACGGCATGCGGCCACCCTCACCGCGGTCGCCGAGGCTGACGAGCTCGTGGCCGTCGGGACGGCCGATCCCGTGGGCATCGAGCGCCTCGTCCACGGACTGGAGGACCTGAGGCGAGTGGCTCCTGCCACGCCGCTCCACGTCGTGGTGACACGAGTGCGCCGAGGTGTTCTCGGCCGTGACCCTCAAGGTCAGGTGCGTGACGCCATCCGGGCCCACGCGGGTGTCGCCGCGGTGACGTGCATCCCGGACGATCGAGCGGCCTATGACGAGTGCCTTCGTGAGGGGCGCACCCTCGCGGAGGTGGCACCGAGGTCCGCGGCACGTGGTGTTCTCCGAGAGTTCGCACGATCGCTGGCCCCCGCGTCCGCAGAAGCGGTAGGAGTCCCTGCATAGGATCCAGGTGTGAGTGATGCTGCGTACTCCGGACTCATCGTCGACTGGGGCGGTGTCCTCACCACGGACATCAACTCGTCGGTGCGACGCTGGGCCGATCGCCATGCGGTGGACCTCTCGGCGTACGCCGAGATCATGCGCTCGTGGCTCGGCCCGGAAGCCGAACTCGAGGCCATGGTGAATCCCATCCATGCCCTCGAGCGCGGCGAGATCGAGGTTCCTCACTTCGAGGAGATGCTCGCGGGCGAACTTGCGCGCCGCACAGGGGGCGACGTGGCTGCCGACGGTCTGCTGGCCAGGATGTTCGACGAGTTCGAGCACGCCCATGACATGAACGCCCTGGTGCGCCGCGCCCGCGAGGCGGGCATCTCCACCGCCCTGCTGTCCAACTCCTGGGGGGACTTCTACCCGCGTGACCTGTGGGAGGGGATGTTCGACGTCGTGGTCATCTCCGGTGAAGTCGGCATGCGCAAGCCGGAGCCGGAGATCTTCCATCTCACCCTCGAGCAGATGGGACGGGAGCCGGCCGACTGCGTCTTCGTGGACGACCTCGCCCACAACATTGCTGCCGCGGCGGACCTGGGAATCACGGGAGTGCGTCACATCGACTACGAGCGAACCCTCGCCGAACTGCAGGTGCTCTTCGATGTGGATCTGTCCTAGCGCCTGATCCGGGAGTTCCCCGTGCGACGATGGTGATGTGGCTGATCGGCTTTCGGCGCTGGATGCGTCCTTCCTCTATCTCGAAGGACCGACGACCCCCATGCACGTGGGAAGCCTCACGCTCTTCCAGGAGCAACCCGGTGTGCTCGACCACGAGCGCCTGGTCAAGCTCATCCGCGACCGCATCGCCTACGTCCCGCGCTACCGCCAGCGCCTGAGGGAGATCCCCGGGCGCCTGGCCTCGCCGGTATGGATCGATGACGAGAACTTCGACGTCACGTTCCACGTGCGCAGATCAGCCCTGCCCGCCCCCGGCACACTGCGCCAACTCAACGACCTCGTCGCCCGGATCATGAGCCGGCCACTGGATCGCCGGCACCCCCTGTGGGAGGTCTACCTGGTCGAAGGAGTCGAGGGCAATCGCTTCGCGCTGCTCAGCAAGACCCATCAGGCCATGGTGGATGGGATCACCGCCGTCGACATCGGAGAGGTGATTCTCGAGGAGTCCGATCAGGTGCGTGGCGCACCCGTCACGACCTGGCGCCCGGCACGTGGTCCGAGTTCGGTGGAGCTCGTGGCCGGTGCCCTCGGTGATGTCGTCGGACACCCCACAGCGCTCGCCGATCTCGTTCGCGAGGGAATGGGCACCGTGACGGGTGCGCTTGGCGATGCCATGGCCACGGTGATGGCGGCTGTGCGACCGCACGAGCCCAATCCGCTCAGTGTCGAGGTAGGACAGCAACGGCGCTTCACTACCGTGGATCTGCGGCTTGACGACCTCCGGGAGGTACGCCGGGCTCAGGCGGGGACCATCAACGATGTCGCCTTGGCTGTCGTCGCGGGGGCCCTGCGGTCCTGGCTGCTATCCCGAGGCGTCGCCGTCACCCACGACACGATCGTGCGGACATTGGTGCCGATGAGCGTCACCGGAGAAGCGGACGCAGCGAGCCTGGTCGATGCCTTCCTGCTCGACCTGCCCGTGGGGGAGCCCGATCCCATCATCCGGCTACAGCGGATTGCCTACGACACCTCCCGCTATGGGGAGGAGGTCCGGCCCGTCGGCGCCAAGGCCATGGTGGGGCTCGTCGGGTTCGCCCCGCCGACCCTGCACACGCTCGGCGCGCGGGTGGGTGCCTCGTTGTCCGAGCGGGCATACACGCTGACATTCACGAACGTCCCGGGTCCGCAGACCGCGCTCTACGCGGGCGGAGCGCGCATGCGCGCCGCCTATCCGATTGTCCCGCTTACGTCACGGCACGCCCTCAGCATCGGCATGACGTCGTACGATGGGGGCGTGTTCCTCGGGTTGAATGCCGACCGGGATGCCATGCCCGATCTCGATGTGCTCGCGCAGTCATTGCGCGAGTCACTGGCCGAACTCCTCGAGGCGGCGCGAGGTCCACGTCGCTTGACGGTGGCGGAGTGACGGCGAACGACTCACATGGGTGAAGCGCGTCCGACATCGCCGCGCCGCGGGCTGGTCCTTGGCGGTGGCGGAGTTCTCGGCGGGGCGTGGGCCGTGGGGGCGCTGCAGGCGATCGACGAGGTACGCGGGGTCGACCCTCGCGACTTCGATGTCATCGTGGGCACCTCGGCGGGATCGGTCCTGGGCTCACTGATCGGGGCCGGAGTGAGCATCGAGGCGCTCCGCGATCATCAGCGAGGGTCGCAGATCACGACCGGTCCGCTTGCCGGCTACCTATGGGACTACGAGACCGCGACCGGTGGGCGCAGGCCCTCGATGCCGCGGCTGCGGGGGCCGGGGTCCGTGCGACTCATGGCGTCCTCGCTCCGGCACGGCCTCAAGATGCCACCCACGGCGGTGCTCTCGGCCTTCATGCCCGTGGGCAACGGGTCGTTGGAGAGGGTGGGCCATCTCATCGATGCGATCACCCCTTTCGGTGAATGGTCGCCGCATCAGTCTCTCTGGGTTGTTGCGATGGACTACGAGGCCGGACATCGCGTGGTATTCGGGCGCGAGGATGCGCCCCGCGCGTCCCTCTCTGATGCAGTGATGGCCTCGTGTGCGATCCCTGGATGGTTCGAACCCGTGACGATCGACGAGCGCACCTACATCGACGGGGGTGCCTGGTCGGCCACGTCCGCAGATGTTCTGGTCGGGCGCGGCCTCGATGAGATCTACGTCGTCGCTCCGATGGTCTCCTTCGAGACCGACGAGCCTGACTCGCTCCTCAGCCGGCTCGAGCGGCGCTGGCGCGGGAGCGTGACACGCCGGTGCGAGGCAGAAGTCGAGGAACTCCGGCTGGACGGAGCCCGGGTCGTGGTCCTCGGCCCCGGCCGGGAGGACCTCGAGGCCATGGGAGGCAACATCATGGACGGCCGTCGCCGCCTGGACGTCCTGGAGACCTCGCTCCGGACGAGTCGCGTGGCCCTCGAGCGGGGTGGATCTGGCAGGCTGGCCAACACGGGCTAAGGCTGGAGGAGGCGACGGCCATGGCGCTGCCCCGCGGGGATGACCCTGCGCGCTCTGTCCTGCGCGATGTCGAGGAGATGGCCGCGGGCAGTCCGCTGCTGGAGTCGTTGACTCCCCTGTACTACCGGCACGTGCCCGATGACGACATCGAGACGCGTTTACCCGGCGACCTGTTGGGAGCCATGGTGTCCCATGTCGACCTGGGAACAGAACGTCCGGCCGGCACCTCCTGCGTCCGTGTGCACACCCCGACAGATGACACCGACGGTTGGAGCTGTGGCGGGCCGGTGGCGGAGATCGTCACCGACGACATGCCGTTCATCGTGGACTCGGTCGCCGCCGAGCTCACTCGCCTTGGCCGTGGGATGAGGCTCGTGATCCATCCGGTCCTCAGCGTCCAGCGGGACGTCGCTGGCACGTTGCAGTCGATTGCCTCAGATGGTGCAGGGACGCGCGAGTCCTGGATTCACGCGGAGATCAGCCGCGGCGCGGTCCCGGCTCCCGAGATCGAGGCGGCCCTGCGCAGGGTGCTCAGCGATGTGCGCGAGGCGGTGGAGGATTGGCCTCGCATGCGGGCCAAGGCGGTCGAGACGGCGGACGACCTCGAGGAGCATCCTCCGGTCGGCATACCCGTCGGGGAGTCCGATGAGTCGGCCGCTCTGCTCCGCTGGATCGCGGACGACAACTTCACCTTCCTCGGTTACCGCGAGTACGACCTCGTCAGCGATGGCTATGGAGATCACCTGCGAGCGATCCCTGGCACGGGGCTGGGAATCCTGCGGTCCGACCCTGATCTCACGAAGGGCACCGCGTATCTCAGCGCGCCGGTGGCCGAGCGTGCCCGCGAGCCGCGTGTGCTCGTCCTGACCACCGCGAACAGCCGGTCGACGGTGCACCGGCCGTCGTACCTGGACTACATCGGCGTGAAGCGCTTCGATGCCGAGGGCAATGTCGTGGGAGAGCGACGATTCCTGGGCATCTACGCGGCGTCGACATACGCCCAGTCGGTGCGTGAGATTCCCGTCCTGCGGACGAGGGCCGAGGATGTGCTCGCCGAGCTCGACGTGGAGCCGCAATCACACACGGGCAAGGACGTCATGCAGTTCCTCGAGACCTACCCTCGCGAAGAGCTCTTCCAGGTGGACTCCGATGAGCTAGCCGCGGTGGCTCTTGCGGTGCATCAGATGGCGGAGCGGCGTCAGACGCGGCTCTTCGTGCGCAGGGATCCCTACGGCCGCTTCATGTCGTGCTTCGTCTACCTCCCGCGTGACCGCTACAACACGGCGGTCCGCCTGCGGATCCAAGACATCCTCCAGGAGGCGTACGGCGGAACCTCCGTTGACTACACCGCGCGCGTGTCCGAGTCCGTCCTGGCACGGCTGCATGTCGTCGTCCGCGCTGCACCCGGCGCCACTGTTCGCGACGCGGATGTGGTCGCGGTTCAGGAGCAGATCATCGATGCGGTGAGGAGCTGGGACGACGACTTCAGTGCCGAGCTCATCGAGCGCGTGGGTGAGGACCGTGCGGCCGAGATCCTGGCGACGTACGCCGCCGGCTTCCCTGAGGCCTACAAGCAAGAGGTGCCGGCTGACGCAGCCGTCAAGGACATCCTCATTGCCGAGACGGCGGACGGCGACGAGGTGCGCCTGCGTCTGTACGCGCCTGAGGGTCATGATTCGCGCTTGCGTCGCATCAAGATCATCCGCGGAGGCGAGTCCATCTCGCTGTCCCAGGTCCTTCCCGTCCTCGGATCGCTCGGTGTGATCGTCGAGGACGAGCATCCCTATGACATTGCGCGGGTCGGCCAGGTGGGACTGCACGTCTACGATCTGGGCTTCCAACTGCCCGAGGGTGATATCCCCGAGCTGGAGTCCCTCCGGGAGCGCTTCGAGGCCGCGTTCCTGGCCATCTGGCACGGACGGTGCGAGGCGGACGCACTCAATGGGCTCGCCGTGCGCACATCCCTCACCTGGGAACAGATCGTGATCCTGCGCGCGTACGTGCGCTACCTGCAGCAGACAGGGTCGAGCCTGGGGCAGGAATTCGCCGAGGGTGCGCTGCTGGGCAATCGGGCGATCGCGCAGTTGATCGTCGAACTCTTCGAGGCCCGCTTCGACCCCCGACGCGAGGATGGCCGCCGTGATCGGCAGGAGACGCTGGCGGCCAGGGCACGGCAGGCGCTTGAGGCCGTGGCGAGCCTCGACGAGGATCGGATCCTGCGATCACTTCTCGGACTGGTGTCCGCCACGATGCGCACGAACGCCTATCGCCGAGATCGCGCGGGCCAACCCCTGGATCGACTTTCGGTCAAGCTGGATGCACCGTCCATCCCCGAGTTGCCGTTGCCCCGGCCGAGATTCGAGATCTGGGTGTACTCCCCGCACGTGGAAGGGGTCCATCTGAGATTCGGCCGCATCGCGCGCGGGGGCCTGCGCTGGAGTGATCGCCGTGCCGACTTCCGCACGGAGATCCTCGGCCTGGTCAAGGCTCAGGAGGTGAAGAACGCGGTCATCGTCCCGGTGGGGGCGAAGGGGGGATTCCTCCCGAAGGCGCTGCCCGATCCGTCCGTCGATAGGGATGGCTGGATGGCTGAGGGGCGCGCCGCGTACTCGACGTTCATCCGGGGCATGCTCGATGTCACCGACAACCTCGTGGACGGTGTCGTGGTCCCGCCGCCCGACGTCGTGCGCCACGACGGGGACGACCCCTATCTGGTGGTCGCGGCGGACAAGGGCACCGCGACGTTCTCGGACCTCGCCAATTCCGTGGCCGAGGACTACGACTTCTGGCTCGGCGATGCCTTCGCATCCGGCGGTTCAGCCGGCTACGACCACAAGGCGATGGGCATCACCGCCCGAGGAGCCTGGATCTCGGTCCAGCGTCACTTCCGCGATCTCGGGCTCGACGTCCAGGCCGAGGACTTCACGGTCGCCGGTGTCGGCGACATGAGCGGGGATGTCTTCGGCAACGGGATGCTGCTCTCCCCGCACATTCGACTAGTGGCGGCGTTCGACCATCGTCATATCTTCCTCGATCCTGACCCCGACCCGGCGACGTCCTTCGCTGAACGTGAGCGCCTCTTCGCCCTCCCGCGATCATCGTGGACGGACTACGACACGTCGCTCATCTCCCCGGGCGGTGGGATCCACTCCCGTTCCGCCAAGTCGATCCCGATCACGCCCGAGGTGCGCGCAAGGCTCGACATCCCTGAGGGAATCGATGCCCTGACGCCGGCCGAACTCATCAAGCGCATCCTCACCGCTCCCGTGGACCTGCTGTGGAACGGTGGCATCGGGACGTACGTCAAGGCCCAGACCGAGACGAACGCGGACGCGGGGGACAAGACCAACGACCCCGTCCGCGTCAACGGCAATGCCCTGAGGTGCCGGGTGATCGGTGAGGGGGGCAACCTCGGCCTGACACAGCTCGGTCGCGTTGAGGCGAGCCGCCACGGGGTCCAACTCAATACCGATGCGATTGACAACTCGGCCGGTGTCGATACGAGCGATCATGAAGTGAATATCAAGATCCTACTCGACGGCGCCGTTCGCGAGGGCGCGCTCGATGAGTCCGATCGCGACGCACTGCTCACCGCCATGACGGACGAGGTTGCCGATCTCGTGCTCGCCGACAACTACGAGCAGAACGTCCTGCTGGGCAATGCCCGATGGGGTGCCCCGGCCCTGGTCTCCGTGCATGCGCGCATGATCACCGATCTCGAGAGCCGCGGGATGTTGAATCGCGCCATCGAGTTTCTCCCCGATGACGAGGAGATCACCACGCGGGCGGCCGCCCATCAGGGACTCACCTCGCCTGAACTCGCCGTGCTCGCTGCTTACGCCAAGATCGCCCTGACCAGTGATCTCGAGGATGCTGGCCTGTCGGCCGACCCCTGGTTCGCGCAGTATGCGGTCGACTACTTCCCAGCCCTCCTGCGCGAGAGGTTCGCTGACCGCATCGCCGCGCACCCACTGCTCGACGAGATCATCACCACAGTCGTCGTCAATGGGCTGATCAATGACGGTGGGATCTCGGTGGTTTTCCGTGCGTGCGAGGAGACGGGGGCATCCCCGGCTGAGGTTGTTCGCGCCGCGACGGCTGCCATTGCGATCTTCGACCTGCCGTCCTTCTGGAACGCCGTCAACGCCTTGGACAACCGTGTGCCGACCTCTGTCCAGGATGCGCTGCACCATGAGTCGCGCAGGCTGCTCGATCGTTCTATCCGCTGGTTCCTCCAGACTCGAGGAGGCACGATCGACGTCTCCGCGGAGGTTGCGCGGTTTGCGCCCACCGTGGCAGAACTCGCCCCGCGGGTCCCGGGCGCTCTCGTAGGGATCGAGCGTGCTCGACTCGATGCCGCGACCGCGGCACTCGTGGCGCAGGGGTCGCCGGCCGATCTGGCCGAGCAGGCAAGCGCCATGCTCGATGTCTTCGGTCTGCTCGACATCGTCCAGGTCGCTGAGTCCGTCAGCCAGCCGCCGGCCGACATCATGCCGCTCTACTTTGCGCTGTCCGAGCGGTACGACATCGATCGACTGCTGTCGCGCATCACCGCTTTGCCCCGCGGTGATAGGTGGACCGCGCTGGCCCGGCAGGCGCTGCGCACGGACCTGTACGCCGCCCTCGCCGGCGTCACTGCAGGAGTGGCCGCGGTGACGAGCCCGCAGGATGCACCGGAGAGGCGTATCGAGGACTGGGAGGACCAGCATCGGGAGGGCCTCGGGCGCGCCCAGGCGACACTCGATCAGATCGCCGCACTCGAGACCGGCGACCTCGCCACGCTGTCGGTGGCCCTACGGGTCCTGCGCAATCTCGTCGCGCAGGGTCAGGTTCAGGCCCCGGGGGTCGGCGGGTAAGTTCGAGACATGGCCGGGATGAGCGAGGACGTGATCCGTTCCCTCCCCAAGGTCCTCCTTCACGATCATCTCGACGGTGGACTACGTGCGGCGACCGTTGCCGAACTCGCCGAGGAAACGGGATACACCGACCTGCCTGAGAGCGAACCCGTGGCGCTGGGTCGCTGGTTCCGCTCCGCAGCGGACTCCGGCTCCCTGGATAGGTACCTGGAGACCTTCCAGCACACGGTCGGGGTGATGCAGACCCCGGAGGCGCTGGCCCGCGTGGCCCGCGAATGCGCGGAGGATCTGGCTGCGGACGGGGTCGTCTACGCCGAGATCCGATTCGCCCCCGAACTCCACACCCAGCGGGGCCTTGCCCTCACCCAGGTCGTCGACGCCGTTCTCGACGGCTTCCGCGAAGGTGAGCGAGCGTTCGGAATCCGCATTGGCACCTTGCTCACCGCCATGCGCACGGCTGCCAAGAGCCGGGAGATCGCCGAGCTGAGCGTCGACTATCGCGGCCGGGGGGTTGTCGGTTTCGACATCGCCGGGCGCGAAGCGGGCTACCCACCCACTCGTCACCTCGATGCCTTCGAGTACCTCCGTCGCGAGAACGCCCACTTCACCATCCACGCGGGGGAGGCCTTCGGCCTGCCGAGCATTTGGGAGGCGATCCAGTGGTGCGGTGCGGACCGCCTGGGACACGGCGTGCGTATCGTCGATGACATCGAGCGTCTGCCGGACGGCACCTACCGTCTGGGGCCCCTCGCCTCTTACGTGCGGGATCGCCGAATACCGCTCGAACTCTGCCCGACCTCCAACGTGATGACCGGTGCTGCCGCCAGCATCGCCGAGCATCCGATCGGCCTGCTTGCCGACCTGAGATTCCGCGTCACCATCAATACGGACAACCGGCTCATGTCGGGGACGTCGATGACCCAGGAGATGCAGGCCGTGAGCGACGCCTTCGGATGGGGGGTGGAGAAGATGCGCTGGCTCACCGTCAATGCGATGAAGAGCGCCTTCATTCCCTTTGACCAGCGCCTTGCCCTCATCGACGATGTCATCAAGCCCGCGTACGCCGCTGCCGGGGCGTAGGGTCGAGTCATGAGCATCGTCGAGCAACTGCAGACATCAGCTGCGAATGTCGAGGGGGTGCGCGATGGCCTCGGCCGGTTGCGTGGCGCACTGGAGCAGACTGAGGCGGTGCTCAATGTCGCCGACGATGTGCTGGAGAAGGCCGACGACGTCCTGGTGCAGGCCGCGGACGCCATCGAGTCCTCGAAGCGCTGGGCACCCCGGATCGCACTGGTCCTCGGAGTCGCGGCGGTCGCCACGGTAGGAGTCGTGGTCGTCCTACGCCTGCGACGCAAGCGCGAAGAGGAC
>Ga0129336_10001077_pt1 | contig 16284 bp, 23 predicted proteins | sample CPB6_02_DNA_FD_96878 | JGI IMG/M metagenome (GOLD analysis project Ga0129336, IMG submission 96878) | Freshwater to marine salinity gradient microbial communities from Chesapeake Bay, USA - CPBay_Sum_0.6_0.2_DNA | ecosystem: Environmental > Aquatic > Marine > Coastal | place: USA: Chesapeake...
AACAAAAGACAAATGAGATTAGACTTCACACTTACCCTACCAGGTATGTTTGAAATATTAAATATACAGCAATTAGCCAACGATTTGGACGTTGACATCCTGGCCAAGGTTGTCTTTAGTTTTAGCCCGGACATAGTTATGTCACCTTTAGCCCTACCTAGATCTGTTTTAGATCCTTGGGTAGATGAATTGTTAAACGCCGGAGTAGCCGGACCATTAAAGGATATCTTAGTTCAACTAAAACAACGTCCTACCTTTCAGGAAGAATATGGTATAGATGCTTATTTCAAAGGAATTGCACAGGGCAAGGCTCGTGTGTTACAATTAGAATCTATTCGTACTCAGTCGACGACTATGGATGAAATATTATCAAAAAGAACGGATGTATATGAGTGGTGGACTGCCGTTGGTTAAAGTTGTATTGCGTAATCCCTTAAATTACGCAGATCAATGTGATTATAACATTGTGCCTTATGATAATCAATTAGCCGGCGATTGGATTATAGCACTGAAAGAATTGTTACAAAATAAAAATTTATTGGAAAAAAATTTTTGTTTTTTAGGATTTCCTAACACAGCTAGAACTGTTGAATACTTGTGCCAGCAGCTGAATGAAGCTGTAGCAACAATCAATAATTTTTTTAGTGATTATCACATCGAAGATGTATATACTCCTACGAATGTGATTGCCAATGATTATGCGCCCGATGGTCCTAATCATGAAAAATTAAACAAGCTGCATAATCATTTTGAAGTGTTGCAAGGTACAGTTTGGGAACTCAGTGATTATTATAAACGAGCCGATTACGAAACAAAATATGCTATCCGACAATTAAACAATATTTGTCACGAGCTCGAAACTTTAATTTTAAGTCAAAGAAAAGTAGTAACTATACCCCAATGGGTACGTCCTAGTCAAATAACAACATTTATTAATGCAACTAGATATGATCTAAAAGACGAACACAGAAAGTTATTTACAATCAATGGTTACGATCGTGTGTTAGGCGGAGTGTATATGCATTGGACACAAATTGGTAAAACATATTTTGAAGTGTTTAGAGATGAAGGCGCCCCTGATCTAACTGACACAGTGTGTGAAGCTATCACTGACTTAAAATATTATAGCGGCGAATTTGACATTGAATGGGGCAATGATATGATTTATGGCAGTGCAAATGTACCCTGGTACAATAAGGATCAAGATTTATTTAGAGCCTGGATGATAAACAACGGCAAAGATGCATTAGATCCAAAATTAAGTTGTGGATATTTACCCATCGGACAAGTTGATTTGAAAGGTAGTTTTGGAACAACAGATTATCAAAAAATTTGGAATATATTAGGCACACACTTAGACATTTACAAAATCGAAGTGGATCAGATCAGTAATACGTTTGACTATTGTTGGACCAATTCTGATTTCAAACAAATGCAAATAGATATGATGAGACCAGGATATGATTATAGTAGCCGGCGGTGATAGTTTTGTTTTTGGATCAGAACTTAATGATCAAATTAATGGACCAAGTCAATCTACATTTACAGCTCTACTTGCTAAAGAATACAATTTTGACTATTTGTGTACAGCAGTTGCCGGCAATGCCAATAATGCAATAGCTAGAATGACAATGTCTGCTTGCTCACAAGCTGTCAACGACGGAAAAAAAATTGGCGTAGTGGTAACCTGGACTTTTACAAATAGGTACGAATTTAGATTTAACTATCATACCGGTCATAAAATTAGTCCGTGGCACACTGTAAATGTATGGGCAACTTATGATGATTCAAATCTCATTGAGAAGGAATTTAAAACAGCTAATAATTTGATATTACAAAGTCAAATAAAAAATTTAAAAATTAGTAAAAACACGGGAACCTCTGATTTTGCTAAAACATGGTATAAACACGTCGGTGACAGCGAGTATTATGAATTATATTCTAGCTTGAAAGAAATTTTATTTTTACAGTTTTACTTAAAAGATCATAAAATACCGTACTTGTTCTTGACTGCAGACAATCATTTTTACGAGCATCCAAATTATTTTAGACAACGTGATATGTACATTGATACAATGTATGACCAAATAGATTGGTCAAAATGGTTTTTCTTTCCACCTGGACAAAATACAAATGAAACTAAAGAACCTAGAGGTTTTTATCAATGGGCAGCGGAAAATAAATATCCTATTGGTACTACCCATCCATTAGAAGAAGCACATAAAGCAGCAGCAGATTTAATAAAGGAAAAATTCAATGAATTGGTTACGAAACCTCTATTACAGAATTAAATTAGAAATAAGATATCGTCGTAAATTACGCGAATTAAAAAAACGAGATCCTTTCATATATAAATGATTCACGCCATTGGAGATAGTTTTACATATGGCGACGAATTGTCGTCTCAAGACTTGGCTTGGCCACACCTCCTTTCACAAAAATTACAAAAATCAATTGTAAACTTAGGACGGTGTGCCACCGGCAACAAGCGTATGGTAAAAAGAGCAATAGATTCAGTAATAGACCAAAGCGAACTAATAATTATAGGATGGAGTGATTGTAACAGGCAAGAATTTGCCGATGACATTGGAATTTATGACATCTGGGCCGGCAGAGACTATAGGGCCGTTCAGCTGAATGATCCCACTCAGAGGATTAATTTAATAAAATATATGACTGCTTATGATACGCCTGAGTATGATTATGCAAATTGGTTGAGGCAAATCATTTTAGTACAAAATCTATGTAAGGCAAACAATATTCCTTGTGTTATGTTTATAGCATGTGGAGCACATCGCAGTCATAATCTTTACTACAAAAAGTTTACTAAATTAATTGATGCAGTGGATCATTCAATGTTCGTTGACGATATGTTTACAAGTGTTGCAGAATGGACTTACGGCACTCCACAAGGACCAAATGGTCATCCATTAGAACAAGGCCATGAAATAATAGCAAATAAAATTTATGAACATATTAGGAATAAGTGCCGGATTTCATGATGCTGCTGCCGCAGTTATAAACAATCAAGGTGATATACTTTTTGCTGGCCACAGTGAACGTTATAGTAAAAAGAAAAACGACGAAAACTTTTGTCAAGGGTTACTAGATGATATTTTACCTTACGGTCCTGAGGTAGTTGCATATTATGAACGACCTTGGAAAAAACAATTACGTAGACTTTATTCTGGGGAAGGCATCAATTGGAATACAATTACAGTCAAACAAATACTTCAACAACAATTAGGCAGGCGGATTGAGCCCAACAGTGTTAGCAGTTACAATCATCATTTAAGCCATGCCGCAGCAGGATTTCAAACCAGTCCATATGATCGTGCGACAGTGGTTGTTATAGATGCCATTGGCGAGTGGGATACAATTAGTATCTGGGGAGCCGAATATGATAGTGGAGAATATGCTCACTATAAAAAGCTATGGTCACAACGATATCCACATAGTATAGGACTATTTTATTCTGCTATGACACAGCGGGTTGGACTCAAGCCCAATGAAGATGAGTACATTCTAATGGGAATGAGTGCGTATGGCAGAACTGGATATGCAACTTCTTTACAACACCTGTTAGTTGAAAACGAATGGCAAGCCACTTTTAAACAAAACTTACACATTGGAATTGACAATACACCATTCGCGTCAGATGTACACGATTCCGATATTGCAGCGGCAGCACAAAAACTTTTAGAACGCCTGGTTTATAACGTCATGCGTCGTGCGAGAGACTTCGGCTGGAGTACTAATCTTGTATATATGGGTGGTGTAGCATTAAACTGCCTAGCAAATAGAAACCTAGGAGAATATTTTGAAAACATTTGGATTATGCCTAATCCTGGTGATGCTGGTAGTAGCCTTGGTGCTGCCGCACTTCAATATGGGCGTCGCCTTAATTGGGTCAATGCTTATCTTGGTCACGATATACCGGGCACATATCCCGTTACGCCTGTTCTTGATGCTTTGTTATCTGACGGGATTTGCGGTGTTGCTAGCGGTCGTGCTGAGTTCGGGCCTCGTGCGTTAGGTAATAGAAGTTTATTGGCTGATCCAAGAGGACCCAATATAAAGGATAGAGTAAATGAAATCAAACGCAGACAAAAATTCAGACCTTTCGCCCCTGTCATATTGGAAGAAATGGCTGATCAGTACTTTATTTTCCGCAACGGGTGGCCTAATAGCCGTTATATGCAGTCAGTCGCTCAGTGTAGGTTTACTGACCGTTTTCCTGCTATCTGCCATTATGATGGGACCAGTAGAGTACAAACGGTTCCGCGGGATGGCTCAGGAATCAGAGAACTATTAGAGAAGTGGTTTGTGTTAACTGATTGTCCTATGTTGTTAAACACATCATTGAACATCCGAGGAGAACCAATGGTAAATGATAGAACAGACGCGGATAGATTTGAAAGTAAATACGGTGTACGGGTGTTTTCATGACAACTAGAATATTAATAATGGGCCTGCCTGGGGCAGGAAAAACTACATTGGCCCTTAACTTGCTCAATTACTTTAGCCCTGATGTTCTTTGGTTAAATGCCGATGAAATCAGAAGAAAATTTGATGATTGGGATTTTAGTTACAATGGCAGAATTCGACAGAGTAGGCGAATGCGAGAAATTGCAGATGTGTCAAACAGAGATTATATAATTGCAGACTTTGTATGCCCATTGTCGGAAATGCGCGACATATATGATCCTCATTTTTTAATCTGGGTAGACACAATTGCAGAAGGAAGATTTGAAGATACAAATAAAATTTTTACGAAACCAGAAAACTATAATGTACGAGTTACTGAGCAAGATGCAGATAAATGGGCTAAAATAATTTACGAACAAATAATAAAAGGCATCAAATGAAAGAAAAATTTAAACAGGCATACATGAAAACTGCCTTAACTTTTGCACAATTAAGTCACGCACGTAGACTTAAGGTTGGTTGTATTATAGTAAAAGACGACAGGGTTATCTCAATTGGCTATAACGGAATGCCATCTGGTTGGGATAATTGTTGTGAAGATGAAGTATGGAATGAGCATGATGGCGGTAGCACATTGAAAACTAAGCCGGAAGTATTACACGCCGAATCAAACGCAATAGCAAAGCTAGCCAGGTCAAACGAAAGCGGATACGGAGCCATTTTGTTTGTAACACATAGTCCTTGTTTAGAATGCGCTAAGTTGATATTTCAAACTGGGATAAAAAAGGTTCTATACGGTCATCTTTACAGGGATAGTGCAGGGTTGGATTTTTTAAAGAAATCCGGGCTTGAGCTTGAGCAATTGCAGAATCTAAATTAGTGTATAATTCTTTCAAAATGTTGTCAACAAAATTTTTGCTGTAGAATAAGTTATAATTGTGTTCTAGAACATCTTCCATTTCTAATAGAAGGTTTTCAAGTTGATGATTTGATAATTTACTAAGATCGTTTAGGATTCGTACGACCATTTCTATTCTTTTAAATGGATCTGAACATTGATCGTAATCTTCACTCCACCAACTGCTAAAAGTTTTGAATCCGTACTCACGAAGGTATGCCAAGTTGTCTTTGCAACCCAATAACAGAAAAGGTTGTTTAGATACAATTGGTTTAAAAATTTTTTCTGTTAAATGTTTTTTTGTGTCCCAAAAACAAGTTTCAGTAACAACGTGAACAAAACTTTCTATCAATTTTGGAATTGATCCAAGTGTGTAACTTTTGTTTTCAATTTGATCATTAATAGGACTGTCAATTCGTAAATCTGGCAATTGATCAATTTGTTGAAAACTTTTTGTAAAATAATCGTTGTCTAAGTTGTATTTGTTTGCAATCATTTGTGCAGAAGGAAACAAAGCACCATGCATTGGACAAGTTTTACTGAAGCTTATATTTCCAAATTCAAGTAAGTTTTTTTGCTGTAGTAACGAAACAAAGAATGCTCTATATATACGTGAATTGCCTATTATTCTGTTATAAGAAATAAATGTCTTTTTTATTTTTCTTTGTCTAAGTGGTAGTAAATCTAAACAAAATTGATAGCCCCTAAACCAATCAACAGCAGCTAATCCATGGAAAAAGTAATAACTATCAATGTAATCGAAGTTTTTTAAAACTTGATTTTTTTCTTCACTGTCTTTTTCTGTGTTAAGTAATATTATAGGAACGTTTTTGTAGCTTGCAAGTTTTTGATATTCTACATTAAAATCTGTTTGTAAAAATTTACTGTACATTTGCGTTTTGGTAGTTGAAGTGTCAATAAACTCCCCAACCATAGAAGCATCGCTAAAATATGAGAAAGTACCTTTGTTATAAGAAAAATCGATTGGTTCCTGATCATAACATAAGAGAGCTATATCATAATTTTTAGTACCCAGGAATTCAATATTGGTAAATTGAGTTGAACCAAAAGGAAAAAAATATCCAAGCGTGGATTTAATTCCTTTTAGAGCAGTATACTGTAAAATAAATTCATAATGACTATTAATATTATACATGTTTGATATTTTTTATAATGGAAAGAAACCAAATTTATTTGCATTTGAACATTTTGCAGATAGTTTGGAAAGTGCGGCAAAGTTGTCTAAAACTAAATTCTACTGGTTTATTTATGGCAACAATGATTATTCAAACTTCGATTTTGACTGGCGCCCTGCCCCTTGGGAAGAGCACCAGATACATTGCTTTGGTACGCAATGGCAAAGAACCGGCGGAGCCTATTTTGTTAATGCTAATACTGTGCATAGTAAAGAGTGGCATTTTAGAACAGAACAAAAAGTCACACGCTATGCTGAGAAGTCACACTGGATCATTCCTTCTAATATAGTTGATACAGATTTTGACTACTCTTGGCATCCAGATGAATTAGAGCCGGATTACGAATATCATTTTCCTACAAATTGGCAGCGAGATGGCGGTCCTGTATATCAGGGCACAGCTGGTATCAAGTATGTGAGCAGTCAAAAAATCCGTATGGGTACCACACAAATATTTTACATGGATTTTTTAAATAAACAAAGTCAATCACAGTTCGACAAATTAAAAGAAAAGTATTGTGATATTAAACTCACACGTTATGTTGACAATCATTTAAATGTTTTCAAAAGAATAGTAAATCTTGCTACCACTGAATTTGTCTGGATCATAAGCAGCATCTGCGATTACACCAATTTTGATTTTTCTTGGCATCCTGATCCTTCGCAACGTGAAATGATTCACGTATTCGCCAGTGAATCACAAAAAAGAGGTGATACTTTTTACATCCATGTGGAATCATTAAAACAACAATTGTACCAACTTGAGATGTTGGATTGGTTTAATGTAATTAATTATTGCACGGATCAAAAAGTTTCTAGATATAAAGAACCTATTGTTTTATATCATGATGATACTCTAGTGGATATAGTAAAAAACACGAATTTTGATTTTCCGTATATTACATTCATTAATGAAAACGAACCAGTTGATCATGAGACTTATCCTTGCTTGTGGGCCGCTAAAGATCGTGTGGTAATTCCACTTTCAAAAAACGGAGCGTCATCATTGGTTCCTCGCGAAGCAAAAAACAATATAAAAACACAAATTTATGATTATCCTTACATTCACAAAAACTTACCTACTATCCCAGCCAATAAATCTTTAGACATAATTTTTATAAGTAATGGCGAACCTGATGAACAACGTATGTTTGAGCACACTGAATACATGACCAACAGTGATGTAAAATGGATACGCGGAGTTGACGGTCGTGTAGCAGCTTATCAAGCCGCAGCTAGAGCAAGTGAAACCCCTTGGTTCTTTGCTGTATTTGCCAAACTTGAAGTTGTAGGCAACACATTTCCTTGGTATGATTGGCAACCAGACTATTGGCAACAACCAAAACATTACATATTCAATGCCCGTAATCCTGTAAATGGACTGGAATATGGTCATCAAGGAATGATCGCTTATAACAAACAAATGGTATTAGACAATAACAAACCGGGGATTGATTTTACACTAAGCCAGCCACATGAGTCAGTTCCTTTGTTGAGTGGTACGGCTAGATTCAATCAAGATCCTTGGACAACTTGGCGCACTGCATTTAGAGAAGTTGTTAAGTTAAAGCATTTTATGATTTCGCAATCTACAGTAGAGACTGAGTACAGGCTAAAAACTTGGTTAACTGTGGCAGATGGTGATTACGCCGAGTGGTGTTTACGTGGAGCCAGTGACGCTGTGAACTATTATAATGAGGTTGAAGGCGAGTATGAAAAACTGATGTTAAGTTTTGAATGGGCTTGGTTAAAAGCTAGATTCAATACTTTATATACTGTTTAATGCTTTCTGTAATTACTTCTACTTCGCTGTCTGATAACTCTGGATATATAGGCAAACTGACAGATTCTTGTGTAAATGCCGACGTTTCTGCGTAAAGATCTCGACTGTAATCTATGTAATTAAATCCTACACCTAAATCATAAAGTGCAGCTGAATAATGTATTTTAGTTTCAATACCAGCCGATGATAAATGATGCATTAAACTATTTCTATTAGAAGTTCTCAATACAAATTTACTCCAAGCATGAGTTACATCTTTGTTTGGAACTAGTATGTCACAGTATTGATAAAGTTGATCTATGTAATAGTCTGCTATATTTGATCTGCGTTGTTGCCAACTATCAAAATGATTTAACTTAACTAGCATCTGAGCACAATCAGCTTCGCTCATTTTACTATTAGTACCGGCAATGTCATGAATTGACTTGCCATTGTCTCTAAGACTCAAGCACATTTGATATACTTCGCTGTCGTCGGTGAGAATCATGCCCCCGGATCCATAGTTGTTCAAGTTCTTTGTAGGATCAAAACTTAACACACTTACATCTCCCATTTTGCCGCTAGGTATATTTTTGTAAAACGCACCAAAACTCTGTGCAGCATCCTCTATTACAATTAAATTGTTGTTAAAAAATTCTGTGTGTATTCTAAATTTGTCGTAATCAACGCAGTTACCAAATAGATTTGCATACATTAATGCACCCACACTGTGATCTAATTTGTATTCATAACTTTCTAAATCAATTAAGCCTTTGTAATCTACATCACAGAAAACTGGTGTAAACCCATTCATTAAAACACTATTCAACGTGGCTGCAAAACTCAAAGTAGGAATAAGAACTGTATATGGTGGTTGTTTGATTGTAGATTGTTGAGCAAATATCAAGGCTTGTGTACCTGAGTTTACAGCAACCGCGTAGTTTCTGTTGCAGCGTCGAGCTATTCTTAATTCAAATTCTTTTGTGTATTCGCCGTCCAACACTTTACCTGTTGAATAGACTTTGTCTGTAATATCTAAAATTTCTTCACGTAGATTTTGATATTGTCTGTCTACACCAAAGAAAGGAATTACTTGCATAACTTTTGCTGCCAATAGTCTGAATGCTGAAACCAATTATAGTATCTTACAAAACCTTCTTCGACATTTATTTTGGGATGATAGTTAAAATCTTTAATTGCTTTGTCTATATTCAATCTTCCTCTTTTAGGAAAACTTAAATCTCTATCTTGTATTTCTAAAGAGCCTCGACCGGCTATAGATATGGCCAATTTGGCTGCATCTTTAAGAGTATATTGTCGTTCTGAACTTCTAGTGATGTTGTATACGTTGTTTGCAGAATTTTTACTTAGTGTTGCTTTGACTATACCTTCAGCTGCATCTTCCACATAAGTAAAATCAAGGACTTCCCCTGCACCTTTTACTTTTAATGTTTCGCCGCGCATTGCACCCAACATAAATTTAGATACTACTCGATCCTCAACATCTAATTCACCGTATACAGCACTTGGGCGAATAATAACATATTCAAATCCATATTGTCTAGCATAATCTTCTACTAATTTTTCTCCCATGTATTTCATGATACCATACTGGCCAATTGGTGAACAGATTGCGTCCTCAGTGACATCCGTTTCAAAATCACCGTACACCATGCTAGAGCTTACGTATACAAATCTTTTTATCTTGTGAGTTTTAGCTGCTTCTAGTAAATTAATCAAACCAGTACACATTACCTCGCTAGCCACAATTGGATTTTGACTTACCACCTTTTGTCTAGGAAAGCTAGCCAAATGAACTATGGTATCACAATTAAACACACCAATACGACTTCTGATATCATCACTGTGCCTTATGTCAGACACCAACGGAATAGATCTTATTCTTTTTAACCGTTCTCGGATCAAATAATCTAATTCATCTTGAGGAACAAATCCATAATTTGTCCTGTTATCAATACTGAAACATTCAATTCCTTGATTTTCAAATTTACGTACAACATTATGACCTATAAATCCTGCTGCACCTGTAATAAATATTCTCATTGGTATTTTAATGTAAAGTAGGTTTGTGCTTCGGGTTTGAGATTTCCTGATATTACAACACGATATCCAAAATTATTGATGTCGGGGGTAATATAAAAGGTAGGTTCACCAACAACATTTTCCATTACCCAACGACCGTGTTCAGTATCTTGCCATTCACTAATTGGAAATGCAGCATAAAGATAAGGATCTTCTACGTCGCCCATTGAAAATGAATGTAATATCATACTGCCATTTTGGCCTTTATTACATCGTGCGACTGATATTCTTCGAGTCTAATATCTGCCATAGTAAATTTTGTTATGTCCTTTATTTCAGGATTCAACCACAGTCGTGGAGCAGGTAATGGTTCACGCTTTAGCTGTTCATTTACCTGTTCTGTATGATCCAGATATATATGTGCATCGCCAAGTACATGAACAAACTCGCCTACTTGCAAACCACACACCTGTGCAATCATATGTGTTAGTAAACTATAGCTCGCGACGTTAAAAGGAACTCCTAAAAACATATCGCAGGATCGCTGATACATCTGGCACGACAATCTTCCATCTGCTACATAAAACTGTGCAAAGCAGTGACACGGGGGCAGAGCCATAGAGTCTAATTCTCCTGGATTCCACGCTGTTAATATATGTCGTCTTCCGTATGGGTCTGCTTTTATACCCTCAATCAATGACTTCAATTGATCAATTTCTCGTACTTCGATATTATTTCCAACTCTGCGATAGGTAGTGCCAAAACTGTCAGTGAAAGATCCATTGGCTTCTCTTTGTTTTACAGTGCGCCACCGCCGCCATTGTACACCATATACCCGACCTAAGTCACCTTCGTACTTGGCTCTAGGTTTCCAATAAGGTGCCAGTGCATTAGGTGTCCAAATAGTAACAACTGCCTCTCTGGTGCCATGGGTAATTTCAGCTAGTCTACGTTCGTCACCTGAACCTTCAATCATCCATAACAGCTCACCTACTACACTTTTCCAGGCTAATTTTTTTGTAGTCACAGCAGGAAATCCTTGAGATAAATCATAGCGTTGTTGCATACCAAATTTGCTTATGGTACCTACACCTGTGCGATCGTCTCTGCGTGTTCCTGTTTTTAAAACGTCACGCAACGCATCTAAATATTGTTGTTCCATTTATAAAGGTCTGAATATATCTACGTTTTTATAGATACTAAAGTTTAACATTTTATCTGAACTAGGTCTACTACTTGTAATTCTCATTCCGGTCATAAAATGTTTTAGATCAATTCTTACATCACTAAATGCAGCACCTTTTCTATGCGTTACATACGCATAATCTATTAGGTCTTTACACTCCATAATTAAGTTTGGTCCACCTAATATGAAGATATTCTTAGCAGGAAACAAAGTTTGAATGTCTTTTATTTGTTTTTTGATATCACCGTGTATTCTTCTTACCGAGTTATAACCAGTTATTGGTTTACTACTGACTACATAATTGATTCTATCAGGTAATGGTTTTTTGAGTTTAGGATCGTCCCAAGTCTTCCTGCCCATTATTACGATCTGATTAAGTGTGTGTTCACGAAACCAAGCCATGTCTTCTGGATTTACTGGCCAAGGTAGTGTTCCACGATTACCAAATGTACCCACTTGGTCGGTGGCAAAAATTGTACAAATCATAAGTTCTTTAAAAGTTCATCAGTTGCAGGCTGAACTGCTTTTTGTACTGCACTAACACTTATATAAAAATCTATATCATCAATTATATAATCTAAGGCAGCTAATTTAGTTTTTAACATTTTTTCCAGAACATCGGGGTCGTTACCTTCCTCGATCAGTTCTTTAATATTGATGTTTACAATAGTGCCATCTGTTAAATTAACAGAAACACTCTCTAATAGAGAAATGGGAATCTCTTTTTTTTCTACAGATTTTAAAATTGATTCCCATTGTGATTTTGAATTTAGATTAAGCCGCTTGCTTTTTGGTTTTTTTGGTTTCTGTTGCGACATCGTTTACCTTTGGACTTAGACTTTCTGCTTCGGCTTTTAATCTTTTTGCTTCTGCCAACAATTGTTTAGCACTGGCTTCCATTTTTTGTGCTTGATCTAACCGTTGAGCAGCTAAGTCTTTATCAGTAAGCATCCCTGCCAACATATCTGCTGCACTGGTATTTCCTTGTGCCTCTCTAGTCTTACGTTCGCCAACTTCTTGAATTTCGGCACGTCTTGGCGCTTTTTTACCAGTAAAGCCTCTACTGCTATCAATGTCTTGTAAACGTTTGACTGCTTCTTCACCCTTTTGCATTTCATCTAAAATGTCATTGAGTTCGTCTAGTCTCACACTACTGGTGGATGTAGGAGTAACTAAAACTTGATTCGTTGGAACTTTTTTAAGCAATCCGTTGCGATGTAAACTTTCTAAACAGTTATGCCCATCTGCCATGATTGTTCTAAATAGTACATCACTCAATTCTTTCGCTTCTTGGCCTTGCGGACTCTCTAAAGCTTTCATAATTTCGTCGTGGACCATTCTTGGCAAAAGGTCACTGTAAACTACAAGTGCCATGTGTTCAAGCTCGGGAATTTTTCTAAAGACAATAACGCATCGTTTGTCGTTGTGCTTGCCGACGTGTTTTAACATAAAATTTCTCCTTGATTTTTATTAAGATTGATCTGCGGACGATTCTGCTGGTGCTGATTTATTTATGGCACCACTGGCGTCTAAAAATTTATGAAGTCTATCATAAACCGTGCCAACAGCACTGAGTTCCTCGGCTTTGATAGCGCCACGTTCGCTTGATACTCGTACCAAATTAAGTAATAGTACTAAATCTGATAGAGCTAGATTTGGTTGTTCTGGGGTTTGGGAATTGTCTTCCATTTTGTCTCCATTAAAGTTATATATATTTAACGGAGAAAGAAAACTGAAAGATTTTTTTAACTGTAGTAAGATTGTTGTATCTGATCTAAACAGAGCGAAAACATACTTGCTTCGCCTGGTAGTTCAAAAGCAGCACAAGCAGTCATTGCAATGGATCCGTTGTCGGTTTGATAGTAAAGATCACCAAACCAAAAACGTCCTTCAAAATTTTCCCATATCCAATCTGTCACTTGTTTATGGGAATTTCTTAACTCAAATTTTACCTGTACAAAATGAGGCGGACAACGGTTTAATTCTCTTAAACCGTGTACTGTTAAAGGATTGGCTTCACCGTCACGTAACATTTTTATTAGATTCAGTTTCGTCGGTTACAACAAGGATCTTTTGCTGATCTGCTGTTACACTGGTGTCTGGACGTACAATTCGATTTTCGAGAAATTCGTTGGCCTGTTCAATCCAGGTGCTTAAGATTTCTCTTTGTCCGGTTATTTCAACAATCTCTGCTGCTCTAGTAATATCCTCAAGTACGTCTTCGGTTAACAGTAACCTTTCTTGAAGATCGGCGATCAGCTGCTTGACTTTTTTACTGGCTTTAATTTCTTCAAAATTAATTGGTTCCATTGTCGCTCCTTAGTTTTTCTTTCCAATTAAACCCAACATAGTATTCAAGCAGTGTTTCCATTGCATCACGATAACGATAGTTGTGCTCTAAATCTTCTTGTTGATATTTTGCTAATTCTTTTGCGGATTCGAGTCGTTGAATATCTCCGCATAGATGTTGATAGTCTTGCAATAGTATGCTCTGTATCAATCCATCTACTGCTTCACTAGTTAGTTCTACTTTCATTGGGCCATCCTTTCTTTTCTACAAGCTTCTTTCATTGCGTTGGTATAGTCAGGACTGATCTCTGCTATACTACAATCAATCACGCGACGATCATTAGGATAGGTCGCAATGGCTATATAAATTGCAAACCCAATTGCGATAGCAATTAACAAATATTCCTTTATCATTTGATATCATCCTTTTTAAGTATATCAAACACTTGCTCGTCGTGTTTCTTAAAGTCGGCCCAAGTATTTTTTACACCCCACCATAAAAACATCAACATTGCACCTACAACTGCTCCTATAGCTATGGTCCAAAATGTATTACGGGTCGGACCTTCGCCGGCTGCTAGTCCTGCAAAAAAACAAAATGATGTTGTAAAAAGAACTAACTCAGGCCAACCGCATTTACCAAAAAACCATGTTAGAAATCGCCATGCTCGTTTCATTATCGTCCTTTCGCAGCTTCTTCATAGTGTGCCCAGATACCCCACGGAGGTTCGCATCCAGGATTACCTTTTATGATCCATACTGTTTCACAGTATTCCTCTTCGCCCCAAGAATCAAACGGCATACCGTCAGTAAACATAATGAACTTTTTAGGCTCAATATTTTCCTGTTTCATAAATTCCCAATTGCACATAAAATCTGTGCCGCCGCCGCCTTGAGGTTCGTAAGTCATAATGTCGTCAATATTGTCCGACGTAAAAGTTTTTACATTGTATACTTCTGTATCAAAGCACCACAATGTGATCTTGTATTCGTCGAACGCCTCCATGATACCTTTAATCTCACCAAGGAATGCACGACTATCTTCTTCGCTAATGGATCCAGACTGGTCCATTGCAATGCAGATATCAATCATTTCTCCTGGCTTGAGTCCTGGCATAATAGCATCCAGGTGCCACCCTCTACGACTGGGTCGAGCCCAGGTGTAATCATTCTTGATTACGGCTGTAATCTGTTGCTGTAACAGTTCCTTCCAACCAATTACAGGCGCAGTAATGTCTTTGAGCAGTCGCTTGACACCCGACGGCAAGTTGCCTGCGCCTGCAGCCTGAGCCGCTGCAATCACAGCACCCTTGATCTCGTCGCGGATAGCCTGGGCTTCTTCCTTGCTCAGTCGAGGTTTGCCCTTACCATCTTCGCCGTCTCCATCGCCATCTTCATCGATATGCTCGTCAAGGATCATTTTCTCCAGCTGACTAATGTCTATCTTGTCTGAATTCTCATACAAGTAGTCATATACTTCTTCATAGCTCCAACCTTTAAACTTGTTATCAAACAAGATTGGTACCACGCTAATCTTCTCGCCAATGCGCTGTTCAACTAGGTCTTGATTAACGCAGTAGTCTGCAGCAATGTTACTTAGGCGCGGCATACGGTCACCGCGCCGTCCCATATGGTCGTAAACCGCGTGTAGGATCTCGTGCCCAACTAGAAATTCTAGTTGTTTAAGCGGCATCTTGTTTACAAACTCGCTATTGTAATAGAACTTGCGTCCGTCTGTAGCAGCGGTTCCGCACCAAGCATCCGCATTGGTCAGCGTCATACGGGTAGCCAGCTGTCCAAAGAACGGCGCCTTTAGTAGTAAGCCAATACGTGCTGTAGTCAGTTTCTCGCGGGCCGCAGCATCTGTGCGCGGATCCGTTACTGTTACTACTTTTTGCTTATCAATTACTGTAGATTCTGTCATTGCTACTCCTTATTCTGTAATACATTATAGCAAGTTTTGGATTTATAGTCAATTCCATTTTAAAAGGACGTTACTAAGGATCGTATCGTCCTTTACATATATGTATTGTCTATTTGGATATTGTCGATCAATATGCCAACACCAAGGTGGATCAAATTGGCCGGATCCTTTAAAAGCCAACTTAGTTGAACTATAATAATCGCGTTCGCAACTTGGTCCGTATTGTTCTGTCATCCAGCATCGTAATTCGTGAAACTGTCTGAATTTATCGTATTGCTGGGCGTGTAGATCTGTAAAATAAACTCTGTTCTTCCAATATAAAGAACCGTTATATCTAGCATCTAGTTTTTCAATTTTTAGGGCCATAATAAAAAGGAGGACTTACGGACCTGAGTCCTGCCTCCGCCTCACACGCGATGAAACTTATTTACTCGAACCAGCAGCCGCCAGCACATACTTGCCGTAACGCTGATGGAACTCATCAAAGCTTGGCATCTTGCCTGGAACCATTGGCAGATTGTACGTGGTCAACGCAACACGAGCACCCATAACAGTAACT
>Ga0129336_10001078_pt1 | contig 16274 bp, 14 predicted proteins | sample CPB6_02_DNA_FD_96878 | JGI IMG/M metagenome (GOLD analysis project Ga0129336, IMG submission 96878) | Freshwater to marine salinity gradient microbial communities from Chesapeake Bay, USA - CPBay_Sum_0.6_0.2_DNA | ecosystem: Environmental > Aquatic > Marine > Coastal | place: USA: Chesapeake...
AAGTCGCTGTCTTTTGGCTGGCTGGTGCGTCCGGCTTACCAGAGGCTCAAGGCCGTCTGGGCCCAGACCGAGGACGATGCGGCGCGGCTACGCCAACTGGGGGCGCCGGTCAAGGCTGTGTTGGGTAATCTGAAATTCGACGCCACGCCAGATTCGGCGCTGCTGGCCAGAGGCCAGATCTGGCGGTCAGCGAGCGCCAAACCGGTGCTGATGCTGGCCAGCTCGCGCGAAGGCGAAGAGCAGGACTTGCTGCATTGGTTGACAGAGCAACCCCAGGCAATGCAGGCAGTTCAGTGCCTGATTGTGCCGCGCCATCCGCAGCGTTTTGCAGAGGTGGCCTCGCTCGCCCTTTCACACGGCTTTAGCGTTTCGGCGCGCAGTAGTTGGCAGGAACGCCCCTCCGCGGCTGATATCTGGCTGGGGGATTCGCTGGGTGAAATGGCCAGCTACTATGGGCTGAGCGATGCGGCCCTGCTGGGCGGCAGTTTTGCCTCACTGGGCGGTCAGAACCTGATAGAGGCGGCAGCCTGTGCTTGTCCGGTGTTGATGGGGCCGCATACCTTCAATTTCAGTGAAGTGGCCGAACTTGCCTTGCGCGCAGGGGCGGCCATGCGCTTTAATTCACTGGCTGAGGCCGCGCAGACGGGGGTTGACCTGCTGGCGGATACTGCCCGTTGTCGCGATATGGCTAACGCGGCGAGTCGCTTTGCAAAGGCCCACCAGGGGGCGGCCCATCATACGGCCGCCCAGATTAGAAGCTTGCTTACTTGGCCAGCAAGGCGTTGACCGCCTGAAGATCATCCGGCTTGAGCGAGCCATTGGCCTGGCGCAACTTCAGGCCGCCCACCAGCACGTCGTAGCGGGCCTTGGCCAGATCACGCTTGGTCTGGAAAAGCTGGCTCTGTGAATTCAGCACATCGATGTTGATCCGCACGCCCACCTGATAGCCCAGCTTGTTGGCATCCAGTGCACTCTGGCTTGACGCCTCGGCCGCCTGCAAAGCCTTGACCTGACCCAGGCCTGAAATCACACCAAAGTAAGCCGCGCGGGTGGCCTGTGCCACAGTGCGTTGGCTGTTGTCCAGATCAGCGCGGGCTTTGTCCTCCAGCAAGAGGGTTTCCTTAATCCGGTTCTGGGTGGCATAGCCAGCAAACAGGGGCAGATTGAAGGAAAGACCGACCGTGGTTCGGGTCAATGTCGAGTCAACAGAGGCTATATCGGAGCCTGCCAGGTTGCGGTTGGTGAACAGGCTGGCGGTCAGGTCCAGGGTGGGCTTGTGGCCAGCCTGCGCCTTGGCGGTTTCGAGCTTTGCCACATCCAAAGCAATTCGGTTTTGCCGAACGCTGGGGTGATCCTGCTCGGCCTGCTTTACCCAGGTATTGAGATCCTGCGGCATGGGCTGGGGCAAATTGGCAGTCTGCAAGGGTTTGGGCGTGGTCGAGGTCTTGCCGACCAACTGGTCGAGCGCCAGTTTTTTCACGCGCAGATCATTTTCGGCAGCAATTTCCTGCGCCAGTACCAGGTCGTAACGGGCCTGCGCTTCACGGGTGTCGGTGATGGTGGCTGTGCCAACTTCAAAATTGCGCTTGGCTGAGGCGAGCTGTTCGGACACGGCTGTCTTCTGCGCCTGGACAAAGGCCAGGTTGTCCTGGGCCGCCAAGACATCGAAATAGGCCTGGCTGACCCGAACGATCAGATCCTGCTCGGCCGCCTGCAACTGTGCCTGCGACTGCTCAAGCTGGCGCTGGCCCTGATCAAAGGTGGCCTGGTTGGCTGGGCGGTAGAGAGGCTGGCTGGCGCTGACAGTGGCGTTTTGTGTGCCGTAACTGATGTCCTGTGGAGCACCAGAACTCAGGTTACGCTGCGACTGGCTGGCATTGGCAGAGAGATTTACCGTGGGCAGTAATCCGGCCCTGGCCTGCTCAGCCTTGTATTTGTTGGCATCGTACTGGGCCTGTGCTGACTGGTAGGCTGCATCGTAACTGCGTGCTGATTCATAGAGCTCGGCAAGGCTTTGTGCCTGTGCGGGCACGCCAAGGCCGGCTGTCACAAGCAAGGCCGGGGACAAGAGAAAAAGCTTGTTCATGGTGATTTTCATCTTAGTAACGCGGGACATTGGGGTCAAGCTGGCTGGACCAGGCATTGATACCTCCGGTGATATTGGCGACATGCTTGAAGCCCTGGTATTCAAGAAAGGCGGCGACCCGCATGCTGCGGCCGCCATGATGACACAGACAGGCTACCGGGCGCTCGGGGTCGAGTTCATTGAGTCGGGGCGGTATCACGCCCATGGGAATATGAACCAGTTCGAAGCCATTGACATTGACGCTGGCACGTTGAAGTTCACTGGGTTCGCGAACATCCAGTACGATGGGTTGACCCAGCGGCCGCATTTTTTCGAGCCAGCTCTGTAAGTCACCCGGGTGAATGTTTTCGATCATGCGCGTGCCTGTCGATTGGTTTAAAAGTTGAAATGGGAATGTTCAGGAAAGTTGAGCAGGCGAGGTGCCAACGTATCCCAGTTTTGGTTATGGCTAAACCCATCGGTCTGACCCCGGGTCCAGGTAGTGGCGCACATGACGGGCTCATCGCCCACGATGGCCACCAGACGACCGCCGGGCTTGAGGCTTTGCAGCAACCACTGGGGTACTTCGGCGACCGAGCCGCTGAGCATGATGACATCAAAAGGGGCTTCTACCGGTGCGCCTGAGGCGCCATCGGCCTGTCGAACCTCCACATTTTGAACGCCGGCTGTTTGCAGGTTGGTTCTGGCCATCGCCACCAGTTCCGGTTCAATTTCCAGGGTGATCACCCGTTGGGCGCGGTGGGCCAGCAGGGCCGCCATATAGCCCGAGCCGGTGCCAATTTCCAGCACTCTTTCATGCGCCTGTACCGCAGCATCCTGCAACAGGCGCGCTTCCACTTTCGGGGCCAGCATGCACTGTCCCAGGCGCATGGCAAGCTCGGAGGATCCTCTGAGTGGGATTTCGATGTCGGCGAAGGCCAGACCCTTGTGGACAGCCGGAACAAAGTTCTCGCGGCGAACCACTGACAAGAGTTCCAGCAGATCGTTGTCCAGCACATCCCAAGGGCGGATCTGCTGCTGGATCATGTTGAAACGGGCTTTTTCCAAGTTCACTTAATATACTCCAAGGGGTATTCTAATGGATTGCAGAATTTCTTGCCTAAACGCCTATTGTCGCCCGATCAGGCGCTTGCGCAGCCACTGTGACAAATCATCGAGATAGCAGTAAACCACTGGCACGACCACCAGGGTGAGCAGTGATGAGGTGATCACGCCGCCGATCACCGCCTGTCCCATGGGGGCACGCTGCTCCGAGCCTTCAGACAAGGCAAAAGCCAGAGGCACCATGCCAAATATCATGGCCAGGGTGGTCATCATGATCGGGCGCAGGCGGACCCGGGCGGCCATCAGCAACGCCGCGCTGCGGTCAAGCCCCGGGATGGGTTGGCCATCGGGCCCGGCCCGCTCAGCACGCGAGCGGATTGCAAAGTCCACCAGCAAAATCGCATTTTTGGTCACCAGACCCATCAACATCACCACCCCAATGATGGAAAACAAGGACAAGGCCGAGCCAAACATCATGAGCGTCAGGACCACACCAATCAGGGTCAGGGGTAAGGAGGTCATCAGTGCCAGTGGTTGCAGAAAGCTCTTGAACTGGCTGGCCAGGATCATGTAGATGAAGATAACGGCCAGCGCCAAGGCCGACAGGGCATAGCCGAAAGATTCAGTCATGTTCTTGGTGGATCCGCCAAACTGGTAACGGTAGCCTGGCGGGAATTGAATGCTGTCAAGCGCACGCCGGATGTCACCAGAGACCTCACCCATCGAGCGACCAAAAGTGTTGGCGTTGATGGCAACCTCACGTGAGAGATCGCGCCGGTTGATCTGGTTGGGGCCGGTCGATTCAAGTACCTGCGCCACCTGGTTGAGGCGGATGATTCGATTGGAGCCGTCAGGTAGGGGGCTTGCCATGACCGGCAGACGCGCGAGGTCCTGTGGCATGTTGCGCGCCTCAGGTGATAACCGTACCTTGACGTCATAGGTCTGGTCATTGGGTGCGCGCCAGTTGCCGACATTGGTCCCATCCACCAGGGCCCGCAGAGTGCTGCCAATTTGCGCAACATTGAGTCCCAGGTCAGAAGCAAGGTCGCGGTTCACCCTGATATCGATGGTCGGCTTGTCAGGCTTGATGCTGGAGTCTAGGTCCACCAGGCCGGGGATGTTGCCAATCTTCTCCATGACCAGTTGGGTCAGGCGCTCCAGCTCCTTGAGGTCCGAACCTTGAAGTGAAAACTCAATCTGCTTGTTGCCGCCGACCGGATCGAGCAATCCGACATGGGTGACCGTGATGCCAGGCACCTGTTGGAGGCGGCTTCTGAGCGCAGCTGACATCTGATCGACATTGCGTTTGCGGTCCTTGCGGTCAACCAGGCGGACATACACACTAGCGTAAATCTTGCCCTGCGCGCTGCCGGTATTGATGGTTGAGACTGTGTACTTCACCTCAGGTAATTCATGCAGGATGGCCTCCACCTGGCGGGCTTTGGCCTCGGTGGCTTCGATCGAGGAGCCGATCGGAGTATTGAAATTGATGGTGGTCTCCGAATAGTCGGCCTTCGGAACAAACTCGGTTCCCAAAAGCGGCACCATTAGCAAGCTGCCCACAAAGATCAGCGCGGCCATGGCCAGGGTGGTCAGCTTGTGCCTCAAGGACCAGTCCAAAATGTCGTGGTAAAGGTCGCCCAGCCGGTCGGTGGCGAGTTCGAACCAGCCGGTCACCCGACCAATGGTCTTGTCGTACAGGCTCAGTATGGCTTTCTTTTGACCAGGCGCATGAATGCTTGGGTCATGCCAGATCGAGGACAGCATGGGGTCGAGCGTGAAGCTGACGAACATGGAGATGGTGACGGCGACCACAATGGTGATGCCAAATTCATGGAAAAACTTGCCGATGATGCCGCCCATGAAACCAATTGGCAGAAATACCGCCACGATGGAGAACGTGGTGGCCAGCACCGCCAGACCGATTTCCTGTGTCCCATCCAATGCAGCCGCAAATGCCGGCTTGCCCATCTGTACATGCCGAACGATGTTTTCTCTGACCACAATGGCATCGTCAATCAGCAGGCCCACGCAAAGCGACAGGGCCATCAGCGTCACCATATTGATGGTGAAACCGAACATGTACATGAAGAGGAAGGTTCCGATCAAGGCGATTGGCAGGGTCAGGCCAGTGATGACGGTTGAACGCCAGGAATTGAGAAACAGAAAAACGATCAGGATCGTCAGCGCCGCTCCCTCAAGCAAGGTGCCGCGTACATTGTTGACGGCTACCCGGATCGGACGCGAGAGGTCGGTGACGGGTTCCAGCCGGATGCCCGGGGGCAAGGTGGGCCGCAATTCCCCAATCGTTTTGTTCAGGCCGTCAATGATGCCAATCGTGTTCTCGTCCTGCGCCTTTTGCACAGTGAGCAGCAGGGTTCGCTTGCCGTTGTAGAGCGCCAGGCTGTCCAATTCCTGCGAGCCATCGCGGACTTCGGCCAGTTGGCTGACCCGGATTGGCTGACCGCCTCGGCGGGTGACAATGATCCGGTTGAAATCCTCTGGCCGTTGCATGCGTGCATCGATCTGCACAATGCGCTCCTGGGTTAGAGAGCGGATCGCGCCGACTGGTAAGTTCTGATTTTCTGCTCGCACGGCAGCAGCCACCTGCTCGGCGGTCACGCCAAAGGCCTCCAGGGCCTGCGGCTTGAGGTAGATGTTGATCTCGCGCTTGGTACCCCCAACCAGGTTGACCTGTCCCACACCCCGCACATTTTCCAGGCGCTTTTTGAGTACCTCATCGGCCCAGTTGGTGAGTTCGATCGGGCTCAAGGCACTGGCTGCAGGCTGGGTGCCCTGGGCCGGTGTAGCGCTATTCAAGCCGGCCAAACCCGCGGGTGCCCCCGCGCGGGGTCGCTCGTCGGGTAATACGGCCAGAGACCAGATGGCACGGTTGGCCGGGTCAAAGCGCAAGACGCGGGGTTCCTTGACCTCATCGCGAAAGGTGGGCCGTATGATGCCGATTTTCTCCCGCACGTCGTCAGCCGCCTTGCGGCCATTCACGTAGAGCTGAAATTCAACAATGACCACCGACACGCCTTCGTAACTGCGCGAGGTGAGGGCGTTGATGCCGGCAATCGAATTGACACCTTCCTCCACCTTTTTGGTGACCTCGCTTTCAACAATTTCAGGCGAGGCACCGGGGTATTCGGTGGTGATCACCACCACTGGCATATCAATATTCGGAAACTGGTCTGTCGCAAGCCGTTGGTAGGAAAAAAGCCCCAGCACCAGAAAAGCCAGCATTACCATGGTGGCAAATACCGGGTTGTTGAGGCTGACACGGGTGAACCACATGGTCAGCGCGCTCCCTTACCAATGGCCGCGTCCGCTTCTTTAACGGCAGACGTGGGCGCTGCACTCTCTGTGAACTTGACTGGGGTCCCCTCACGCAAAGCGCCGACATGGCCCAGCAAAATGCGTGATCCCGGGCTCAGACCCTGCACCATCACCAGGGTCTCTCCACCCTCCGACCCGCGTACGCCCAGGGTCAGCTTGCGGTGCATGACTTTTCCTTGCTCAATCATCTGCACATACGGTTCTGGCCTGTCGGTACGCACCGCGCGCAGGGGCACGGCCAAGCCCCGGCTGCGGCTGATGGCAATTTCACCCTGAGCAAACATGCCTTGGCGCAGGGCATCGCTGCTGGATTCAAGGCCCAGATAGACCAGTACGGCGCGGTTGCCAGCCTGTGCGCTCGGGCTGATGCGCAGCACCTTGGCGTCCAGCGCCTGGCCCATGCCCTCGATCTGCAGTTTGGCCAGTTGCCCGGTCCGGATCGTGAGGGACTCTGCGCTGCTGACGCTGGCCTCGAGTTCCAATCGGCTCAGGTCCACTATTTCGACAATCCGGGTATCTACCGCCACCCGCTCACCAGGTTGAACCAGGCGTTGGGCAACCATGCCGCCAATGGGTGCCATCAACTGTGTGTCAGACAGGGTCTTGCGGGCCTGATCAACCGAGGCCTGAGCGGCGGCAAGATTGGCTTGCGCCGACTGCAGATTGTTTTGCGATGTATTGAGCGCTGCCTTGGAGATAAAACCCTGCGCCACCAAAGCCTGGTTGTCATCGAGCTGGCGCTGGGCAATTTGCATCTGGGCGCGGGCAGCATTGGCCTGTTCAAGAGCCTGATTCAGGCGGGCCTGTGAGTCGGTCGGGTCCACCCGGGCTATCAGTTGGCCGGGCTTCACGCGGTCACCCTCGCGCACAGTCAAGCCTTGCAGCTCGCCGGCAACCCGGGCTTTGATAAAGACCGAATTCAATGCCCGAATTGAACCGGAAATCGGCTGTGTCTCGGTCAGCTCGACCTCCTTGAGATCAAATACATCGGAAGCAGCCAGTTCCATCAAGTTGGAACTTGTTTTTGGGCTTGCGTTGGCATCGGCCTGGTTTTGGGTCCGCCGCTTCTCAATGACGTGCTGGGCACCAAGCGCCAAGGCAGCGATGACGACGATGGCGATGAGCCATTTGAAGGAGCGTTTCATGGGTTGAGGTCTTTCTGGTCTGATCCTGCAGAGGTTTCAGAAGTGTTGAGTGTTTGGTTTGGCTGGCACAGGCCATGCAGGATGATCTGGACCTGGGCCTGAAGATAGGTTTGCGGATCGAGGGTGACGCAATTTGCAGCTCGGGTGCCGAACGAGTGTTTCCAGGTGGTCAGAAAAATCATCGGGGCCAGCACCACGAAAATGCTGTGATCGATGTTGTCAATGAGGAATTCGCCACGGTCCACGCCGCGTTGCAGGATGCGGCGAATCAACTCCTGACCCGGCAGGATGACTTCCTGCTGGTAAAAGTCCGCCAGTTCGGGAAAATTGCTGGACTCGCTCATGACCAGTTTGGTCAGACCCGATGCGGGCGTGTTCCCGACGCGTTCCCACCACTGCAGCAAGGTATAGCGCAGCATTTCAGGAGTACTGCCAGCGTAGGCTTCGAACTCGGCGTTCCACTGCGGAAAGCGGCCGGCCAGATTTTCCCTGACGACCGCCTTGAACAACTCTTCCTTGCTCGGGTAATAAAGAAAGAGGGTGCCTTTTGAAACGCCTGCCAGGCGTGCCACTTCTTCGGCCCGGGTGGCGGCATAGCCTTTTTCGGTAAAGAGTGTGAGCGCGGCGGCCAGCAGTTCGCCCGGCCGAGCCTGTTTGCGCCGGCTGGTTCTGCCAGCCAGCGCTGCAGAAGTTGAAAGAGAGGAGGGTAATGCACTCATTTAATGACCAGCGGGTCAGTAGTATAAGTTCGAATCGCGCGGCTACGACGCCCTGGGGATTAACGGCCAGGGTTCGGCTATTGGTTAAGCGCACTCAAATCAAGGGAAAACCCTAGAAACATTTGCCTAAATGTCCTATTGACAGGACATTAAGACCGAACCTAGGATTCAAGCGATGACGCAACTGATGCCGGTTCCAAAGTACCACCAGATCTACCTGGTCCTGCGCGAGCAATTGCAGGAGGGGCGTTTTGTCAACGGCTTGCCCGGCGAACTGGCGCTGATGCGGGAATTCAGCGTGGCGCGGGTCACAGTGCGTCGGGCGCTAGAAAGGCTGGCCGGTGAGGGACTGATCGTGCGTCAGCCCGGTCGAGGTACTACACCGACGCCCACAGATGTCCTGACGCAAAAGGATGCATCAGACCGTCCGCAGCGGGCGCAACTCAACGGGCTGCTTGAAAATCTCATCAGCATGGGCTTGCGTACCAAGGTGCAGGTCCTGTCTGTTGATACGGTGGCAGCCAGCGGCCCGGTGGCCCAAAACCTTCAATTGGCTGTTGGTTCACAGGTCCAGAAGGCGGTTCGAGTGAGAAGCACAGCCCAGGGCCCTCTTTCGCTCATCACCACCTACGTGCCTGACTCGATTGCCAAAAATTTTGGCTGTGAAGAACTGGCCGAGAAACCTATTCTTCTTCTTATGGAGGAATCGGGTGTTCGAGTAGGTCGGGCGCACCAGACCATTTCTGCCAAGCTGGCAGATGCCGAGGTGGCCAGGCACCTTGACCTTTCGGTCGGCTCGCCTCTGTTGGCCGTACAACGACTGATCTATGACGAACATGACCGACCTGTGCAGAGCCTGCATGGGCTGTATCGCCCCGATCGCTATGAATACGAATTGGAGCTGTCCCGGGTTGGCAACATTGATGCCAAGGTGTGGGTCAGCCATGAGTTATCCGCCAGATTTCATTGACCCCTAGCAACTTCAAAACAGGAGAACACCATGCGTACACGTCGCATTTTCATGACTCAATCCGCCGCTGCCGCTTCGGCCATGGCCTTCCCGCTGATTGGCGGAGCCCAACCTAAAACCGTCAAGGTTGGGGTGTTGCACCCGGTGACAGGTGCCTTGGCCTACTCTGGTCAGCAGTGCCGGCTGGGCGCCATGATGGCCGTGGAGGACATCAACAAGGCCGGTGGTATCAAGTCGCTGGGGGGCGCAAAAATTGAGGCTTTGCTCGGAGACGCACAGTCGCAACCGCAGGCCGGGGCGGCTGAAGTCGAGAAAATGAATGAGGCCGGTGTTTCTGCCGTGGTAGGGGCTTTCGCTTCCGCCATCTGCCTGGCCACAACCCAAGCCGCTGCCAAGCACAACCTGCCTCATGTGGTGGATGTTGGTGTGGCCGACCAGATTGTGGAGCGTGGACTGAAAAACACCTTCCGGTTTGGACCAGGCTATCGCAAATGCGCCGAAACTGCCGTAGCCAACCTGCATGTGCTCAATACCTTGGCTGGCAAGCCCGCCAGAACGGTCATGATCATCCATGAGGAATCCCTGTTTGGTACCGGCACTGCCAATTTGCTGGCGCGTGAGTTGCCAGGCTACGGATACGAAGTCAAGGAGGTGATTAAGCACGCCAACCCAACCCGTGACTTCAACAATATCGTGCTGCGTATGAAGGCGGTCAATCCCGATATCGTGATTCCTGCCAACTACTACAACGAGTACGCGCTGCTGGTACGCACCATGCAGCAACAGAAGGTTCAGCCCAAAGCCATCTACTCGGTCCTGGGTGGCGCAGCGTCCAGCTACAAGTTCGTGAAGGAATGTCCCGATGCAGCCAACGGCATCATTGACTGCAACCACTGGTTCAATCCGAAAGACAAGCGCTCAGCGGCAATGCGCAAGCGGGTGGAAGCCCAGGGTCAGTTTTTCAGCTATGAAGTGTTCATGGCCTACACCGCCACCCGACTGCTGGCCGATGCCATCGAGCGTGCCAAGTCGGCTGACCGAGCGGCCATCATCCAGGCGCTGGAGAACAGTACCTTCTCTGATCACATCATGCCGTATGGCCAGACCAAATTTGTCAACGGACAGAACACCGGTGCGCAACCCTTGATGACCCAGGTCCAGAAAAATGACATCAAGGTCATCGTTCCGCGCGAGTTCCGCGAAGTCGAGCCACTCTTCCCGATGAAGGCCTGAGTCAGTTCGTTCTAGCCAGCCCAGTCCGTTCGATCCCAGGCGGGGCTGGGTCTTTTCCTCATGTATGTTTGATTCAGCCATTCTGATACCTTCCTTGCTCAACGGGATCACAACCGGTGCGGTGTATGCACTGATCGCCCTGGGCCTGACCCTGATCTACGGGGTTTTGCACATCATCAACTTTGCCCACGGTGCTGGACTGATGTTGGCCCTTTATGGGGTTTACCTGCTGAAGGAACGTTTGGGAATCGATCCCTATCTGGCGCTGCCTGTGATGGTGGTGGGCATGTTTCTGCTGGGTTACTGTCTGCAGCGGCTGGTGATCAACCGTGCCAGCCATGGCAAGGATGAAAATATCTTGCTGGTCACGCTTGGCCTGTCCATCATCATGGAAAACGCCGCTTTGCTGGCCTTTCAGTCCGATACCCGCTCGATAGAAACCCCCTACACCCTGGCCACTGTAACGATCGGGCCGGCCATGATTGCGGTGCCCAAACTGGTGGCGTTTGCCGGGGCTTTGGTGGTGTCGGCAATTTTGGTCTGGTTGATCCAGGCCACCGATCTGGGGCGGGCGATCCGAGCGGTTGCCAGGGAAAAGCAGGGTGCCAAGCTGATGGGCATTCATGTTGACCATGTCTACGCAATCAGCTTCGGCATCGGACTTGCCTGCCTGGGGGCAGCGGCCTGTTTCCTCCTGCCGGCCTACTATGTCAATCCACAGGTAGGCAATGGCTTTGTACTGGTGGCTTTCACCATTGTGGTTCTGGGTGGCATGGGCAGCTTTACCGGGGCTTTGCTGGGAGGGCTTCTGATCGGAGTGGTCGAGTCTCTGGGCGGTCTGTACCTTGGCGAATCTCTGGGTCAGATCGGAATTTTTGGCATCTTCATCCTGGTCCTGCTGTTCAGACCCCAGGGATTGTTCGGGGCGCGTTCATGAAACGCTGGCGGCGGGATATTGCAGTCATCGTCCTTTTTGTCGGGGCCATTCTGATCTTGACGACCAGCAGTGATTCCGGTGTGCTGCTCAACTTCCTGATGATGGCCCTCTATGCCACCTTGCTCGCTCAAGCCTGGAATATATTGGGCGGTTTCGGCGGGCAATTCTCCTTCGGCCATGCCCTCTTTTTTGGGACGGGCGCCTATATCCAGAGCATTGCCCAGATGCAATGGGGTCTTGGCGCCTGGGCTGCGCTGCCGTTGGCACTGCTGGGGGCCGCCATGGTGGGCATCTTTGTGGGCGCTTTGAGTTTTCGCTACGGGCTCAAGGGCTCGTACTTTGCGCTGGTGACGCTGGCATTTGCCGAGGTCTTTCGCATTCTGGCGCTATCAGTCAACTTTACCGGCGCCGGGGTGGGGCTGATGCTGCCACTGAAGGAATCATTGGCAAACATGCAATTCGGCTCGCCGCGCGGCTATGTCTATCTGATTCTGGTCTTTGTTGTACTGGCCTTGTTGATCAGCTGCTGGCTGCGTCACTCCCGTTTTGGTGCCTATTTGCAGGCAATCCGGGACAATGAGGACGCTGCCCGTGCGCTGGGGGTCAATCCCTTTGGCATCAAACTGGGGGCCATTGCACTGTCTGCGGCGCTGATGGGGGCTGGAGGCGCTTTTTATGTCCAGGTCTTTCACTATATCGACCCGGGCCTGGCCTTTGGTCCGCACACCTCGGTGGAAGCATTGGTGGCTGCCATTGTGGGCGGCATGGGTACGTTGTGGGGCCCGGTACTTGGCGCATTTCTGCTGCATGGCCTGTCGGACATCACCCGCAACCTCTTTGGTCAGCTACCGGGGATCAACATGATCATCTATGGCCTGGTGCTGGTGCTGATCGTGACCTTCATGCCGCGTGGCATTGCGGGGCTGAGCGCAACCTTGCGGGCGCGCCTTGGGGGACGTAATGGCTGAAACCCTGCTCGAGCTCCAAGGGGTCTCGAAATCCTTTGGCGGCCTCAAGGCTGTCCAGCAGGTCAGTATGCGGGTGCCTGCAGCCAGCCTGACCGCCTTGATTGGCCCGAATGGGGCGGGCAAAACCACCCTGTTTGCCTTGATGTCGGGTTTTCTCATGCCTGACGCAGGGCGTGTCTTCTTTGATGGCCAGGACATCACCGGGCATAAACCTGAAATCAATGCTCGCCGGGGCATGACGCGTACTTTCCAGATTGTTCAACCGTTTGCCCAGCAGACCGTGCGTGAAAACATTGCAGTGGGCGCTCATCTGCACCTTGCGCAGCGGGCCTTGGCACTGGAACAGGCCGAAGTCGTGGCGCAACAGGTGGGGCTGGCGCCGCTCCTTGACAAAGCCGCGGCAGATCTGACCGTTGCAGCTCGCAAACGACTCGAGCTGGCGCGTGCTCTGGCGACCCGACCCAAGTTACTGCTGCTTGACGAGGTGCTGGCCGGGCTCAACCCCCAGGAAATTTCCGAAATGATTCCTGTGGTGCGCGGAATTGCCCAAAGCGGGGTGACCGTCCTCATGATCGAGCATGTGATGCAGGCGGTCATGAACCTGGCCGAGCGGGTCTGGGTATTGTCCCAGGGCCAATTGATTGCCGAGGGCTCGCCATCGGACGTGACTCGCGACGAGCGGGTGGTTGAGGCTTACCTGGGCCACGGTACCGCTGCGCGTCTGCGCGCCATGGGGGGCGCGGCATGAACCAGAACGTCACCGGTCAGGACGGCGGGCTGCTGCTGGATGTTCGGTCCCTGCATGCCGGCTACGGTCGGGTTGAGGTGTTACGGGGCGTTGATCTGACTGTAGGCCAAGGGGAATTGGTTGCCTTGTTGGGCAGCAATGGCGCAGGCAAATCGACGCTTAACCATGTGCTTAGCGGGATCGAGCCGGTATGGCAGGGGTCGGTGCTATTTGCCGGACAGGATTTGAGCGCAGCGCACTATCGGGATGTGGTTCGCGCCGGCCTGATTCAGGTGCCCGAGGGGCGCAAGATATTTCCAAACTTGTCGGTGCTGGAGAATCTGGAGCTGGGATCTTTTACCCGCGCACGCACACGCCGCACCGACAACCTCGAGCGGGTCTATGCCATCTTTCCCCGACTCAAGGAGCGTCTGAGCCAACTGGCGGGAACCATGAGTGGCGGTGAGCAACAAATGCTGGCCATCGGGCGTGGGCTGATGGCTGAACCCAAACTGCTGATTCTGGATGAGCCTTCCCTGGGCCTGTCGCCCTTGCTGGTCGAAGAAATGTTTGCCTTGATCGCGCAACTGCGATCCCAGGGCCTGGCCATTCTGCTGGTAGAACAAAACGTTGGCCAGTCTCTGGAAATTGCCGATCGGGCCTATGTGATGGAAAACGGGGCCATTCGGTTTACCGGTTCGCCCGCCCAGTTGCTGGGCAGTGATGAATTGCGCCGGGCCTACCTGGGGCTGTGAGGATGAAACGACGACACATTATTCTGGCTGGCCTGGCAAGTCCGACATTCGGCTGGGCGCAAAGTGCGCCGGTGCGAGTTCTGGTGGGTGCCCCAGCAGGCGGGACCACTGACACCATGGCGCGCGTGCTGGCCACGGAGCTGGGTCGTCTGTTGGGCGGCCGGACCGTGGTGGTCGAAAACCGACCTGGCGCCGGCGGCAATATCGCTGCTGAGGCGGTTGCCAAGGCGGCCCCCGATGGCAACACCTTGTTGATGAGTTTCACCAGTCATGCCATCAATGCCAGCCTTTACCCCAAACTGCCTTTTGACCCGCTGCGGGATTTCACGCCCCTGACCATGGTTTCGACCTCACCTGCATTGTTGGTGGCCCATCCCGCCTTGCCGGCCAACAACCTTTTGGAACTCATTGCGCTGGCCAAAAGCAAGCCGGGCAAACTCAACTTTGCTATTGGCGCGCTGGGCTCATCAGTGCATCTGGCGGGTGAAGCCTTCAAGATGATGTCGGGCACTTACATTGTCAACATCCCCTACAAAGGAACAGCCCCCGCCCTGCAGGATGTTCTGGCAGGTCAGGTTGAACTGATGTTTGCCAACGTCGGCAATGCCCAGGCCCATATTCGCGCCGGCAAGCTCAAGGTGCTGGGTGTCACGAGTCCGACCAGGCTGGCCGCCTACCCTGATGTGCCGGCTATTGGCGAAGTATTGCCGGGATACCAGTCGGCTGCCTGGTTTGGCCTGTTCGGTCCTGCCGGATTGAGCCCTCAGCTGAAGGAACAATTGAGTTCTGCGGCCCGCCAGGCCATTGCAGCACCGGCCGTGAAAAAACGCATCGAGTTCGAAGGCGCCACGCCGGTAGGCAACGACCCGCAGGAGTTCGCCCGATTTGTGCAGGAGGAAATCAGCCGCTGGAGCCGGGTGGTCAAATACTCCGGTGCCAGGGCCGATTGAGGTTGCCGATGATCCAACCCGCACAAACCCTGGCGCAAAAACTTATTGCGCGGTCAGCCGGACGTGACCATGTGGCAGTCGGCGAAATCGTCAATGCTCGTGTGGATCTGGCCATGTTCCATGATTCCTCCGGACCGCGCCGCTTGCAGCCGATGCTGCAAGAACTCGGCGCCAGCATCTGGGACAAGTCGCGTGTGGTGCTGGTGATGGACCACTATGTTCCGGAGCGTGACGAGGAATCCCGCCAGATCGTTCGGATTGCCCGTGACTGGGCGCGTAGCGAAGCCTTGCCTCATGTGTACGACAGCCAGGGTATTTGCCATGTGGTGGTGCCCCAGCATGGCCATATCCGACCCGGCATGATGTGCGTTGGGGGCGATTCGCATTCCCCCACCGGGGGTGCCTTCGGTGCCTATATGTTTGGCGTTGGCAGTACCGAGATGTTGGGTGTCATGGTCACGGGTGAAATCTGGTTGCGTGTGCCTCAGACCTTGCAGATGCATTGGCGGGGCCGACTCAGCCCCGGTGTGACGGCCAAAGACATGGTGCTGAGTATGTTGGGGCAATTCGGCATGAACGGGGGCCAGTACCAGGCGGTGGAATTTGCCGGTGAGGCCGTGCGAGCCCTGTCCATGGCCGAGCGTATGACGCTGTCCAACATGAGCGCTGAAATGGGAGCCCAGGTTGGACTGATCGCGCCCGATGACACCACCCTGGCCTGGCTCCAGGCGGCGGGCGCTGAAGATCTGGGTGAGATCGGGCAGTGGCAGACCGATGAGGCGGCCGAGCGGCAGCGCCATGACTTTGACGCCAGTGCCCTAGCGCCTTATGTGGCTGCCCCCCATAGCCCGGCGAATGCCCACCCGGTTGTGCAGCACGCCGGGACCCAGGTGGATGTTGCCTACATTGGCGCCTGTACCGGGGCCAAGCTGGACGATCTGCGGGCAGCCGCCCAGGTGCTGCGTGGCCGTAAGGTGGCACCCGGCGTGCGCCTGATGGTGGCCCCCGCAAGCCTGCAGGATCTGGAGGCTGCCCGCCAGGAAGGGGTGCTTCAGAGCCTGCAGGACGCAGGCGCTGAGTTGTTGCCCAGTTCCTGTGGCGCCTGTGCCGGTTACGGCAACACCCTGGATGGCGATGTGACCGTGATTTCCAGCACGGCGCGCAACTTCAAGGGGCGCATGGGTTCACCCACCGCCCAAGTCTACCTGGCCTCACCCTACACCGTGGCAGCTTCTGCCCTGCGTGGGGTCATCTCCGACCCGCGCGGGGTGTTGCCATGAGCCTTGCCCACCGCATCTGGAAACTGGGCGCGGATATCGACACCGATGTGCTTGCGCCCGGTCACGCCATGAAGCACGGCATTGACAGAATTGCGCAGCATTGTCTGGAGTCGGTGCGGCC
>Ga0129336_10001080_pt1 | contig 16271 bp, 15 predicted proteins | sample CPB6_02_DNA_FD_96878 | JGI IMG/M metagenome (GOLD analysis project Ga0129336, IMG submission 96878) | Freshwater to marine salinity gradient microbial communities from Chesapeake Bay, USA - CPBay_Sum_0.6_0.2_DNA | ecosystem: Environmental > Aquatic > Marine > Coastal | place: USA: Chesapeake...
CCGAACTGATTGGAAAAGTGAACGGCGGCGAATCGGGTGTCGAGAGACGCCGGATTCGTCGCCCGACACGAGTGGGTGACAGCATTCAAAGCGGGCTTTCCGCAGCGATTGACGGGGAACAGTCATGGCAATGCTAAATTTTGAGAAGAAATATCGGATCAGGGGCGGAACCCTGATCGGTGGCGACCTGTTCGATTTCTGGATAGGTGCCTTCTACGTCGGATTCTTTGGTATCACCGCAGCATTTTTTGCACTGCTCGGAACGGCTCTGCTGATTTATGGGGCGGCCATCGGGCCGACCTGGAACTTGTGGCAGATCAGCATCGCGCCACCAGATCTCAGCTATGGTTTGGGGCTGGCACCGTTGCACGAAGGTGGTATCTGGCAGATCGTTACCATTTGTGCGATCGGCGCTTTCGTTTCGTGGGCCCTGCGAGAGGTTGAAATCTGCAGAAAACTCGGCATGGGTTTTCACGTGCCTATCGCGTTCGGCAGTGCGATTCTTGCATATGTGACATTGCAGGTCGTGCGTCCCGTACTGCTCGGAGCGTGGGGTCATGCCTTTCCTTACGGGATCTACAGTCACCTCGACTGGGTTTCGAATGTCGCTTATCAATATCTGCACTTCCACTACAACCCCGCGCACATGGTGGCGGTCACTTTCTTCTTCACCACGGTTTTGGCGCTTGCCTTGCACGGTTCACTCGTGTTGTCGGCGCTCAATCCGCAGAAGGGCGAGGTGGTTAAGGGTGCTGAGCACGAGAACACCTTCTTCCGCGACAACATCGGCTACTCAATCGGAACTTTGGGTATCCACCGCTTCGGCTTGTTGATTTCGATCAACGCCGGTATCTGGAGTGCGGTATGCATCGTGATCAGCGGTCCGTTCTGGACGCGTAGTTGGACCGATTGGTGGGCCTGGTGGCTCAACCTCCCGATTTGGACTTGAGGTGCGCACACATGGCTGAATATCAAAACATCTTTACGCGCGTGCAGGTTTCTGCACCGCACTATCCTGGCGTTCCACATAATCCGCGCGGTGTTTGGGTACGCGGTGTCAAGGCGAGCGCCAACTACTGGCTTGGAAAGATCGGCGATGCGCAGATAGGACCGTTCTACCTCGGTAGCACGGGTGTAGCCTCGATCCTGTGTTTCATCATCGCTTTCGAGATCGTCGGCCTAAACATGTTGGCCTCGGTGAACTGGAATCCCCTACAGTTCATTCGTCAACTGTTCTGGCTAGCACTGGAACCACCTGCTCCCCAATATGGTTTGCGGTTGCCGCCACTAAGCAACGGTGGATGGCATCTGATGGCCGGTTTCTTCCTGACGATGTCGGTCTTGCTCTGGTGGGTACGTACCTACAACCTGGCGCGTAAGCTCAAGATGGGCACGCACACGGCCTGGGCGTTTGCATCAGCCATATTCCTGTTCCTGGTGCTCGGATTCATCCGTCCCGTAATGATGGGAAGCTGGTCCGAGGCGGTGCCCTACGGCATCTTCGCCCACCTCGATTGGACGGCGGCTTTTTCGTTGCGCTACGGCAATCTGCTCTATAACCCGTTCCACGCCTTGTCGATCGTCTTCCTATACGGCTCGGTGTTACTTTTCGCGATGCACGCGGGAACCATCATGGCGGTCAGTCGTTTCGGGGGCGAGCGCGAGGTCGAGCAAGTGCTTGATCGTGGTACTGCGTCCGAGCGTGCGGCGCTGTTTTGGCGTTGGACTATGGGATTCAACGCCACGATGGAATCCGTACACCGCTGGGCGTGGTGGTTTGCCGTGCTGTGCACGCTGACGGGTGGTATCGGCATCCTGCTCACCGGCACGGTCGTCGACAACTGGTACTTGTGGGCAGTGAAGCACGGCGTTGCGCCGAGTTATCCGACCACGTTCGAGCCAGTGCCTGATCCGGCGCTCACTTCGGGAGTTGCCCAATGAAAATGAATATTAGATTGCTTGCAATCCTAGTGACGTTGAGTGTGCTCGGCGGTTGCGGTGAGCGTCCGCCGATCCAGACCGAGCAACTGGGTTACCGCGGTACCGGTATGGAGGAGAACAGCAATCCGCGACTGCTACAAAAGGTAGTAGCGGCAAATCAGCTTGGGACCATCCAACCACCAGCGGATACCAGCGGTCCGTTGGCTAAGGACATCTACCAAAACGTGCAAGTTCTGTCCGATCTTTCGATCGGAGAATTTACTCGTGTGATGCTCTCGATGACCGACTGGGTTACACCCGCACAACAGAAAAATTGCACGTATTGTCACAACGCCGAGAATTACGCCGACGAGGGTAAATATACCTACCAGGTGGCGCGAAGCATGCTGAGGATGACCCGTGACATCAACACCAATTGGAAGGATCACGTCAAAGATACCGGCGTGACGTGTCACACCTGTCATCGTGGCGGCCCAGTTCCGTCAGCGGTCTGGTTCACCGATCCCGGTGCGGGACGCGAGAATTCATTCGTTGGAACTCGTGCCGGTCAGAACTCGGCGATCACCGGGCTCGGTATCACCACCATTGGTCATTCAAGCCTGCCCTATGATCCTTACTCGGCCTACCTGCTGGGCGATTCGCCTATTCGCGTGGAAGGCTCGACCGCCTTGCCGAACGGTAATCGGGCTTCGATAAAACAGGCCGAGTGGACCTATTCTTTGATGGTGCACATGTCCAACTCGCTCGGCGTGAACTGCACGTATTGTCACAACACACGTGCCTGGTCGAGTTGGGAGCAGAGCCGACCGCAACGAGCGGTTGCGTGGTATGGCATCCGGATGGCGCGCAGTTTGAACAACGGCTACTTGGTACCGTTGACCGATGTCTTTCCGAAGCACCGCAAGGGGCCACTCGGCGACGTCGCTAAGATCAACTGCGAAACCTGCCACCAAGGTGCCTACAAACCGTATTTCGGCGAGAGCATGGCCAAGGCTTATCCTGAACTACAAGGCAGCAAACCAGTGGCTGCCGAGGCGCCAGCGTCTGTCGAGTCACCGGCGGTAGCAGCGCCGGCATCGGCCAAGTCGTCAGCGCTCGCTCCGGTCGTAGCGCCCCGTGTCGGTCCTGCCACGGTTGCCGCTGCGGGCGCCCAGCGCTCCTCGTCGGGTGGCGGCCGCTGAAGCGCCGTCAGCCGTTCTCGACAGGAACTGCGCAGGTGAATGTATTGCTCGCCCAGCCCCGCGGCTTCTGCGCGGGGGTGGCGCGGGCGATCGAAATCGCGGAGCGCGCACTCGAAATGTACGGAGCGCCGGTTTACGTCTTCCACGAGATCGTACACAACGGTCATGTAGTCGGTGATCTGGTGGCCCGCGGTGCGGTGTTTGTCGAAGACATCGCGGATATTCCGGAAGGCGCCGTCACGGTGTTCAGCGCGCACGGTGTCTCGACAGCTGTGGTGGACTCGGCACGAGCGCGTGGTCTTAAAGTCATAGACGCGACCTGTCCGCTTGTTACCAAGGTTCATCTACAGGCGCAGCGTTACTCGCAGCGCGGCTATACCATCGTAGTGGTAGGGCACGCTGGGCACGAGGAAGTTGAGGGCACTCGCGGGTCGGTCGACGGACCCGTTCACGTTGTTGGGACACTCGAAGAGATCGCCGCTCTACCTATGAGGCGTGACGAGCCGGTTGCGTATGTAACGCAGACGACGCTGTCGATGGACGACACCCGAGAATTGATCGCTGCGCTGGAGGAGCGCTATCCCGACATCGTCGGACCAGGCCTTGAAGACATTTGCTACGCGACGATGAATCGGCAGCGCGCAGTACAGCAGTTGGCGCGTCGCGTTGATCTGGTCATCGTCGTCGGGGCCCATAACAGTTCGAACTCTAATCGGCTGCAAGAAGTGGCAGCCGATAGTGGCGTGCCCGCGTGGTTGGTCGAGGATGAGCGCGAAGTTCAGTCGATTTGGCTGGAAGGCGTGCGTTGCGTCGGCATCACCGCTGGCGCATCGACACCCGAATATCTCGTTCGTCGGGTCTATGAGAAGTTGACCAAGTTGGGCGCAGTTTCGGTGCGTGAGTTGCCTGGACTTGCCGAGACGGTTCGCTTTCGTCTGCCGGAGTCTCTGCGCCAGGCTGGCTAGCCAAGTTGACTTCGCGTCAAGAGACGCAGCACCCCGTTGAACATGGCGTTGTCACGCAATCGCAAGCTGCGCTTGAGCCGTGCGTGCTGTGACGCGAGCAGAGCGCAATGGCGAGCGATTGCATCAAAGATTCCAGCGACATCAAGTCCCGCATCCTGCAGGCATTGTTCGCGCGTGCCGTGCTCGATCGAGTGGTCGGGTAAGCCTAGACGCAGAACCGATGTTTGAATGCCTTGCGAGGCCAGAAATTCGGAGACGGCCGAGCCGGCGCCACCAGCGATCGCATTCTCCTCGAGCGTGACCAATACGTCGTGCTGCGAAGCTAATTCGAGAATCAACGCTTCATCCAGTGGTTTGATGTAGCGCATGTTGGCGAGGCTCGCATCGATGATGTCGGCGACCTCATGAGCCGTGTCGGCAATCGGTCCGAAGGCAAGCATGGCGATACCCGAGCCGCGCCGTAGTAGTTCGCCGCGACCGAGTGGCAAGGCGCGCGGTAGAGGCTGACCTGCTGCCGCAAGACCTACAGCGGAGGCGCGAGGGTAGCGAAGCGCACACGGACTGCCGAGTTCTATCGCAGTGCGTAACATCGCTCGCAGTTCCGCGCCACTCGCGGGAGCCATGATCGTGAGATTCGGAACACAACGCAAAAAGGATAGATCTAAGCCGCCGTTGTGCGTGGCTCCGTCAGGACCGACGAGACCAGCGCGATCGATCGCAAATGTGACCGGCAGTCTCTGCAGGCACACATCGTGCACCACCTGATCGAATGCGCGCTGTAGAAAGGTCGAGTAAATGGCCACGATCGGACGCAGTCCCTGCGTTGCAAGACCCGCGGCGAACGTGACCGCATGCTGTTCGGCGATGCCGACATCGTGGTAGCGTTCCGGGAATTGACGAGCGAAAGCAACCAATCCCGACCCCTCGCGCATGGCCGGTGTAACGACTGCGATACGCGAATCTTCGGCCGCCAGCTCGCAAACGCTATCGCCAAAGATCTGCGTGTAGGTCATCGCTGCTGGCTTACCGCCGGTGATTCCGGTGTCGGTGTCAAAGGGTGTGACGCCGTGATACTTTATCGGATCTGCCTCCGCAGGCTTATAACCCTTTCCCTTGCAGGTGAGCACATGCAGCAAGCGGGGACCTGGCCGATCACGCAGATCGTGCAAACATTGCAACAGCGCTTGGAGATCATGTCCGTCGATGGGGCCATGATAGTCGAATCCGAGCGCGCCAAAGAAATCACGGGCACCGGCGGTCGGTGTACGCTCGGAGTTGGTCGATCGTTGCGATAAGGCGCCAACATTTTCCGAGATCGACATGCCGTTGTCGTTGAGAATTACGAGCAAATCCGCGCCGGCCCCACCGGCATGATCAAGTGCCTCAAACGCCAGACCTGCAGTCAGGGCGCCATCGCCGATGACGGCGACAGCGCGCTTCCGAATACCTAACTGTTTGGCTGCGCAGGCCATGCCGAGGGCAGCACTGATCGAAGTGCTCGAGTGACCTGCGCCAAAAGCATCAAAGCGGCTTTCGTCGCGTTTAAGGAATCCCGAGATGCCCTGACGCTTGCGAATGTTGCTCAAGGCCGCACGTCGACCAGTCAGAATCTTATGCGGATAACATTGATGGCCGACATCCCAGACCACTTCGTCATGCGGTGTGTCGAGGCAATAGTGTAGAGCGATCGACAGTTCCACAGTACCGAGGCCCGACGCCAGATGGCCGCCGGAGCGAGCGACCGACTCGAGTAAGAAGGCTCGCAACTCCTCGGCTACGGCGCCGAGCGCCGTAGCAGGCAAGGCTCGTAACTGCGCCGGCTCATCGATACCTTCCAGCAGGGCTTGAGTGATTGGCGATCTCATAGCTACTCCCGGAGCGCGTGCATGAAGTCAGGGTGACGAGCGGCGATTGGCGAGACTCCAGCGCCACAGCGTTTCGGCAGGCACTGGAAGTATCATGAGCAGATGCTCGAGCAAGGCTAAGACGGCGAGGGTCGCGATGATGGTTGCTGCCGCTGCTTGGTGTGGGGAGCTCGCCATAAACGCGACACTGCCAAAATGCCAGCCGATCGTGCCGGCGAGCAGTAGCGACACTGGCATCAGAGGGTTCATGCGGCGTTGTCGCATGAAGCTGAGTAAGTGTTGCAAGTGCGGTGGAAAAAATTCTTGACCGAGATTGCGTACGCCGAGAAAAAGATTGAGTTTGGCGCTGGTTCGCATCAGCCAGAGCAGTACCAGCACCAGTAGTGCCAGATTATTGGAACTGCCGTATGAACCAATGGCGACGATGACGACCGTTGCGACGATCAGCAGTTCGTGCCAAAGAATGGCAGCCAGCGCCGAGACGGCGTGTCGCGCGAATCGGTTTTTGCGGGTCGCGGCGTATGACGTCCCGCTTGTCGCCAGGCCGGTGATCTTGCCGGTGAGAAAGGTGACTTCGATCCAGCTCCAAACCGCCAGGGCTGCTAGTAGCGCCGCCAGGGCCGACGCCGTGCTGTTGATCTCTCGAAGCGCCAGGATCATGGCAAAGCCCGCGATGCCGATCGTGGCGAACAACCGAAGCAGAAGCGGGTATCGCTGGGGGTCACCCGCGATCAAACGAGCGATCACGGCGGTGGAACCCCACCACAACGCGACGGTCAGAAGCATCGGTACGATATAGCCATGCCACATCATGCGACGTGCCGCGACGTAGAGCGATGGCTCTCAGCGCGAGTGGGATGCAGCACGGGCTTCGCCCTGTTCCCAGATATTGGCGAACGTTCGCGCGTTGTCGCGGCCGAATGTATCGAGGTTGATCGAAGTATCCGTGTTCGAATCGGTGATCAACAAACGCCCGTCGCGCAGGCGGGATAGACGATACGGGGCGTCGGGGTCGGTTCCCGCGAGCTTCCGGCTGCGCGATAAGCCGCGAATCACGCCTGTCACGAAACCGGCTTTATCCGCACTGATGGTTGGCAGTTCGGTGCCATCGTTGAGAATGGGCACCACCGCACCATCAGCGAGTGTGCGCAGTCGAACGTCGTGGCTCGAAACCACCAAAGCTGTTTCGTCAATACCGACAGGCGGCAAATCTTCGTCAACGGCCACGAGGGTGACCGCGACGAGAAGTAACAAACCCACCAACAGCAACAAAGGTTGCGGCAGATCCGAGCGGTGTCGTACCTCGCTCAAGCGGACGCCTCGAGCGGTAGACCATGAGGCTGCGTCCGTGTGCCCATGCCTTCGAATGCAGCGTCAACCGTAGTGATCGTATCTGGCTGAGCGTCCGTTACAGCCCTTGCGAGGATTGCGGCCACTTGTCGCGGTTCGGCGATGTTGCGCAGCGTGGGTTGGGGGCGAGTGATTCGCCACGGTCGAACGTGTGGCCAAAGCCAAAGATACGACACGCGTTGATCACGCATCGTCTGCAGCGCAATGTCGCCAGTGTCGCCTGAGCGCACCGACAAGTTTGCCGATTCGATCGCTTTGAAGGGAAGATTAAGTGTGCTTTCGAGCGCGACACCTTGGCGGATCACGATGCGCCGGGTCGTGATCGTGTAGACGGTAGCGCGTGCCGCTAGCATCGCGATACCGGTGACGATCATCAAACAAACCGCAGACATTAGCGCGGGACCGATACAGCCACTTAGCGCCTGGGGAAGCGCGCTACCGTTCCAGAGCAACCACGCACCGCGCGCAAGGACGATGCCGCCGAAGTAGACCGCCAACAACCTGACCCGATAAGCATCCAGTGCGAGTGAACGCCATGCTGGCGACCCTTGCCAGAGTACTTTTTCTCCCGGCGGCAGCGCCGCCGGGAGACCGTGGACAGGCTCGCTGTCGTGTTCGCTGAAGGTAGCGCGCGTGACCATGGGTTTAGATCAGCGATTCGCTACGACTGGGAACGGCGTACAGATGACCACTGGCGTAATACGCGCAAATACGGTCTTCCTCACGCTTGGTGATCTGATCGCTGCTCGCAATAGCCGGGACGCCAGCGAATTGACCGCCGGTAATCGAGACGACTTTGACGCTGCGGGCCGGGATGTCATATCGAACGAAACCCGTAGGCAGCATCACGTGCCTGCCGCCTGCAGCGAGTGCGACTTCAAGGTAACGGATTTGCGGTTCGGCACGGTCCACCCACAGTTCGACCACGCTACCTGCAGTGACCCCATCGAGCCCGCATACCGTCATGCCGCGAGGATCCGGATCGCGTGATTCCACGCTCCAACCGGCTGCCAAACGCATCGGGACGATCATCGCCGAGCCGTCTAGCATGCGCTCCGGTACCTCAGCACGTTCCGCATAGGCCGCCGGACCCACGGCGTCGATCATCGGATCTCCAGTCGGTTCTAGTGGCGCACCGACATCAGGTCCGTACCGGTCATCCGAGCCGAGTTGTCGCGCGGCAATCGGGCGGCGATCGGCTCTAGCCGAATCGGGTACAGATATGCTGCTTCCGTCAGCCAGCAAAAACGTCTTTGGGCACGGCACGCCGGGCAGTCCCTCGACCGTTTCCGGGTTGCCCTGACGATCGACACGATGCGTGTCGAGCGGATAGCCCTCGCGCTTATCTTCGCGGTGTAGATACCAAATCAGGCCGGCAAAGAATATCCAAAATCCATAAAGAGCAATCTGCGCCGTATCCGTGTACTCGAGAAAACTCATGTCCTCGTCCTCCTTGAAGCCAACATCAACTCAAAAGGTAATCATTCAAAATAATCTTGATCAAAAACCGTTTCATCAGTTCGGTAATTCGGCAAGTCCTAAGCGCATATCTTCGGCGCGTATCGTCCTTCGCGAGCGCAAACGAGCGAGCGGACCGACGGCGATCAGCGCAGCGAACAACAACGCGATTTCCACGTGATAGACGAATAGATAGCCGGTTGCGGTTGAGGTCAGTGCCGGCCCCATAGCACCCCTCATCGCAAGATCGCCGATGACGTTGGCGGTGGCGCCGCCAACTGCGATCGCCAATCCGGCTGCAGTCGCTTGCACGGCACCCCAAGCGCCGAGCGCGAGACCGTTGTCGTTTTTACTCAAGGCCATCGCCGCTATCAGAGTGCCGACTGAGAAGAGTCCGCCTGCGAAGCCAATCAGTGCAGCGCCGAACCGAAAAAGGCCGGGGGAGTTCATAGGTTCTGCAAAGACAACGGCAGCAAATGCAAACACGCCGACGAGTGCGCCGACGGCGGCTACTCGTAGTGGGTCGGCGCCCCGCTGTAGTCCGCGGGCGGACAACCAGAATGCGACCAGTGAGCCGCCGGCAGAGAGTGCGGTCAGCAAACTGGTCGCGCCAACGGACATGTGCAGAATCTGTCCACCATACGGCTCAAGCAGGACATCCTGCATGCTGAAGGCGGCCGTGCCGAAACCCACGGTAGCTAGCAGGCGTCGAGTCTGGGACGGAGCGGTGAAGTCGCGCCACGCGTGGGAAAACCGCTGGCTCGAAGCGGGTTCCTGTAGCCTTGCCGTGTTTCGCGTTTCCTGTTTCCAGAGGGCGATAACGTTGAGTGCTAGCGTCGCGACCGCTGCACCTTGAATCGTTTGAATAAGCCGTAACGGCGAAAATTCGCCGCTTAACAGCCAGCCGAACGCGGCCGAGCCGCCCACCATGCCCAGCAGCAGCATGACGTACATCAAGGCAACGACGCGTGGACGAGTTTCGGTGGGCGCGATATCCGTTGCTAGCGCAAGGCCGGCGGTTTGTGTCGAGTGCAGACCAGCACCGAGCAACAAGAAAGCCAGCGCTGCGCCGATTTCACCGACTATTACGGGCCCGCGCCCCTCACCGCTCAAGACGAGCAAGGCGAACGGCATGATCCCGAGCCCTCCGTACTGGAGGAGCGTACCGAACCAAATATAGGGTACCCGACGCCAACCAAGCACGGAGCGGTGTTGGTCGGAGTGGTAGCCCATGAGCGCTCGAAACGGCGCGAATAGCAGCGGTAGCGCGATCATCGTTGAGACCAGCCAAACCGGCACGCTCAACTCTACGATCATTACTCGATTCAGCGTGCCGTTAAGCAGCGCAAGCGCCATGCCGACCGACACCTGAAAAAGTGATAAACGCAATAGGCGAGGCAGCGGTAGGTCCGCGCTCGCCGCATCCGCGAATGGCAGGAATCGAGAGTCGATGGTGAAGCGATGTCGACCCATCACGCATCGACCATCTGCGCTTGTCGAGTCGCAGGGTTGTTCAGCGCGGTCTGTTCGCTAGGAGCGAGGGCACCGCCCTTACGTGCCAGATAAAGTTTGTAGAAGAATTGCAGGGCGTTGATGACGTACGTCGCGTAAGCAACCAGCGCGAGCAGCATCTGCTCGCGCACCGGCAGGGCGCCGGTCAGCATCGCGTAAAGATACGCGGTGTGCAGCGCGATCACTGCCATGCTGACCACGTCTTCCCAGAAAAAACTCGGTGCAAACAGCCAGACGCCGAAAACCTCTTTTTCCCAGATTGCCCCCGTGACCATGATCGCGTAGAGGAACAAGGTTTTGATGACGATGGACAGCGTGGCCGCATTTTCGCCATCGCCCGTTTGCAGAAAGGACAACACCAACCAGACGCTGACCAGAAAGGCGAGCAACTGCAGTGGCGCGAGAATGCCTTGCACGACCGTCCACGCCGAACGGTCGCGACGGGCGCGTTCCTCGGCGGTGTACAGCAGTCGCCCCTCGCGGGGGATTGAGGCATCGGGCATGGGTGGTCTCGCACCACGGTTTCAGCCCGAATGTATTAAAGAATGGGGTCAAATGTCAATCTAGGTTTACGTCTAGCTAAATTGACAAATTAGGGGGTCGCGCTTTATATGTGTCAGTCTGCGACGAAGAGAGAGGAGACGAAGGGAAACCATCCTCTCAAACGGGCACACGGAAGTCGTCGCGCGGACCGGGTCACGCAGGCCTCGAGCACAGCTCGGCCCTGGTCGAGGATGACGACATGACTGATTTCACGACTTCACCGACGACCGAGGATGGTCGTCAGACGCTGCTTCGCACCATCGAGGGCGAGGTCATTCCGCGGTTGGTGCTGGCCCACCGCGGCAAAGCCACCGGCTCTACTTGCGATCGTTCCGTGGCGGTCCGGCCGGGCGTCAGCGAAATTTCGCATCTGACGGACCTTGTCATCGCTGGTCAACTGGCCGAGGCGACCTCCTACCTGCAAGGGTTGTGCTATCTGGGTATGCCAACGGACGTGATTTACCTCGAACTGCTCGCGCCCGTTGCAAGAAAGTTGGGGCTGATGTGGGAGCGCGATCAGGTCGACTTCGTCGCGGTTACCCTGGGTTTACGACGACTCCAACAGCTCGCCCACCAAATTAGTGAAAACGCCGCTAGTGGCGAGACCGTGGCGGCCAAGTCGGGGCACCGAGCCTTGTTTGTGACGCTACCCGGCGAGCAACATGTTTTTGGTACGCAAATCGTCGGTGACATGTTGCGTCGGGTCGGTTGGGATATCTGGGATGCGCCGGGTGCCACCGAGAAGGATATAATCGACCTAATCAAAAACGAATGGTTCGCTGTGGTAGGGGTATCCATCGGCGCACCAGAACAAATGGAGCCTCTCGCCCAGATCATTCGACAGATACGTCGGCAATCGCTCAACCGGGCGGTCCGGATCATGGTGGGCGGCCATCCGTTCGCCGGGCACCCCGAACGAGTCGCTATGGTCGGGGCTGATGCGACCGCCACGGACGGACGAGATGCCGTGCTGCAAGCGGAGCGATTGTTCGAGTTGTTAAGTCAAGGGAACTGATACGGTCAAAAACATGTGAAAAAGTTCAAGGCGCCAAGGAAGGCCCTGAGTGATCTCGACGCCGAGACGGTGGCCTCCGTCGTTATGGCGGCAGCGGATATCGCGCTGATCATCGATCGTCGGGGTGTCATCAAAGATATCGCTGTCGGGCAACCCGGCTTGTCTGCCGACCTTGAGCCCGACTGGATCGGTCGACCGTTCGCCGAGTTAGTTACGAGCGAAAGCGAGCCCAAGGTTCGAATGTTGCTCGCCGAGGGCGAGACAGCCGATCTTGCAGCGCGACAACTCAATCACCCCACTCGCGGTGGCGCGACCATCCCAATCAGTTACAGCCTTCGCTCGCTCGGTAGCGATGGACTTCGACTCGCTGTCGGGCGTGACCTGCGTGCTCTGGCGGAGTTGCAGCAGCGCTTGATTGAGGCGGAGCAGTCGCTCGAGCGCGATTATTCGCGTTTGCGTTTGGCCGAGACGCGCTATCGACTACTGCTGCAATCGAGTGCCGATCCGATTTTGATCGTCGATGCGGCCACGCAGAAAGTCGTCGATCTCAATTCGGGTGCCGCCAAATTATTGGGCGGCGTACCGCAGCGACTGGTTGGGCAGGCTTTTGGTGAAAGTCTGAAGCCCGCTTCGTCGAGAGCTTTCCTCGACTGGATGACCAGTCTGCGAACAACTGGTAGAGCCGATGTATTGCGCGTGCGTTTCGCTGCCGACAACGGCGAGCAGCGTGTTGTTGGCGCTTTATTCCGGCAGGAGAACGTATCGCACGTCCTGCTTCGAATCACGCCGGTCGCCGCGCCGGCGGCCGGGCAGGGTGAAAGCCCGACGCGCCTAGCGGACATCGTGCGAGCGTTGCCGGACGCGCTGGCCGTTACCGATGGTGTTGGTCGTGTTCTGGGTTGCAACCGAGCTTTTCTCGATCTTGCGCAGTTGGCGACCGAAGAGCAGGCGCGTAACGAGTCGTTAGAGCGATGGCTCGGCAGGCCGGGCGTCGATCTCGGTGTCTTGCTCGCGAATCTTAAGCAGCACAACACGGTGCGTTTGTTTGCGACGAGTCTGCGCGGCGAGCTCGGTTCATCTGCCGAGATCGAGATCTCCGCCGTGGCCGTTGGTACACCTGGTGAGCCCTTCTATGGATTTGCCATCCGCAATGTTGACCGACGGCGTGGTAGCGATGTTCGAACCGGTAGGGAACTACCGCGTTCCGTCGAGCAATTGACGGAGTTGGTCGGTCGTGTATCTCTGAAAGAGCTTGTCCGCGAGACTACGGACGTTATCGAGCGGCTCTGCATCGAGGCGGCTTTGGAACTCACCTCGGACAACCGCGCATCCGCGGCGGAGATGCTCGGTCTGTCGCGGCAGAGCCTGTACGTGAAATTGCGACGGTATGGTCTTGGTGACCTCGACGATTCAAGTGTAACTTCAGATTGACACCCTATAGTGTCATGGCTATGTTGCAGCCATGGCACGTCCGGCAAGCAGCGTTTGGACTCTGCGGATTCCCGCGAGCTCGGCCATGCTGGAATTGCTCAAGCCGGTTACCTGGTTCCCGCCCATGTGGGCCTTCCTCTGCGGGATCGTGGCCTCCGGCGTGTCGGCCGAGGGTCGCTGGGGTCTAATCGCTGCCGGGGTTTTTCTCGCCGGACCGCTCATTTGCGGCACGAGCCAGGCCGTCAACGACTGGTTCGATCGGCATGTCGACGCGATCAACGAACCCCGTCGTCCCATTCCCTCGGGTCGGTTGCCCGGCTTCTGGGGTCTCTACATCGCCATCTTTTGGACTGGCGTCTCCTTGTTCGTGGCCTTCCAACTCGGGCCTTGGGTGTTTGCAGCATCTTTGCTCGGCATGGCGCTGGCTTGGGCGTACAGCGCACCGCCGTTTCGCCTGAAAAAAAATGGCTGGTGGGGCAACTCGGCGGTTGCGCTGTGTTACGAGGGCGTGCCGTGGTTGACGGCCGTCGTAGTGATGACCGGCGTCTTGCCGCGAATGGAGATCCTAGCGATCGCGCTGCTCTACAGCGTCGGTGCCCACGGCATCATGACGCTCAATGATTTCAAGTCGGTGCAGGGCGATCGACGTATGGGGGTCGGGTCATTGCCGGTCCGCCTTGGAGTCGATGTGGCGGCTCGAGTCGCTTGCGCCGTGATGATTGCTGCCCAAGTTGCTGTCATTGCTTTGTTATTTCTTTGGGCGCGTCCATTACAGGCTATCGTCATCGTTGGCTTGCTCATCGGTCAGATGCTGATGATGCGGCGCTTGTTGCAAAGGCCTGCGGAACTAGACGTTTGGTACAACGCGCTCGGCGTACCGCTTTACGTCGCCGGGATGATGGTCAGTGCTTTCGCCTTGGGTGACTTACCATGAATCCTCAGCCGCTCGGTTGGTTCGGTATCTTCAGATTAGGCCTGGTGCAGGCTGCCATCGGTGCCATCGTGGTCATCACGACCTCAACACTCAATCGAGTGCTGGTCGTCGAGTTGGCACTGCCTGCGATGATTCCGGGCGCTCTCGTCGCGTTGCACTACTTCGTGCAGATTCTGCGCCCGCGGCTCGGCTACAGCTCGGATATCGGCGGACGCCGCACACCGTGGATCATTGGTGGCATGGGCGTCCTCGGTCTCGGTGCCGTCATGGCATCGCTCGCCACTGCGATGATGGCGACTCAGTTTTGGGCCGGCCTCGCGCTCGCGGTGGTCGCCTTCCTGGTGATCGGTGGTGGCGTCGGTGCCTGCGGCACGGCCTTGTTGGTCTTGCTCTCGAAGAGCGTCGCGCAGACACGTCTCGCGGCAGCGGCGACCGTCACTTGGGTCATGATGATCGTCGGTTTTATCGTGACGACGATTCTCGCATCCAAGATGCTGGAGCCGTTTTCTTTGACACGCTTGGTCGAAATGACTGCAGTGGTGGCGGCGATCGCTTTCCTGATCACCGTCGTTGCGACCCGTGGTATCGAGGCGTCCGTTGCGCGACCCATCCGCGGCATGGCGCCTTTGCGTCGCGATGACAGCGGATTTCTCGAGGCTCTACGGGCCGTTTGGCGTGAGTCGCACTCGCGACGACTGACGAGTTTCGTCTTCATCTCCATGTTGGCGTACAGCGCGCAGGATTTGATCCTTGAGCCCTTTGCCGGCGCTGTCTTTGGCTTATCGCCCGCGGAGTCGACACGTCTGTCGGGTTTGATGAGCTCGGGTACGCTGATCGGCATGATTCTGGTGGCGCTTATCTGCACGGTCGGCGCCAAGGCCAAGGTCGGTCGTCTGCGTCTCTGGACGATCGGCGGTTGTATCGCCTCGGCGAGCATGTTGCTGACTCTCGCCGTATCGGGATTCGTAGGTCCCGCCTGGCCGCTGCATCCGACCGTCTTTTTGCTAGGTCTGGCCAATGGGGCCTACGCCGTTGCTGCCATCGGCACCATGATGGGTCTAGTCGGTCGTGGCCGCGAAAGCCGCGAGGGTACTCGCATGGGTTTGTGGGGGGCGGCGCAGGCGATGGCGTTTGGGGTTGGCGGACTGGGCGCCACGGGTCTCGTTGATCTAGCGCGCTGGACATTCGAGTCGGTGCCGCTTGCCTATGCGGTGGTCTTCGTCGGCGAAGCCGCGCTGTTTGTGTGGGCGACGGTTTTCGCCGTGCGCTTGAGTCGTGAGGATACGGCCGGTCTCGTCGAGGTCGATCTGCAAGAACGATCAGCCGTGTACGTGACCGAAGCAGGTCGGGGGTGACCCATGGATGAATTCGATGCCGTGGTGATTGGCGGTGGCCCCTCGGGCGCGACTGCCGCCGACGATTTGGCGCGCGCCGGCTGGCGAGTGTTGTTGGTCGATCGTGCCGGTCGTATCAAACCTTGCGGTGGAGCGATTCCACCCAAGTTGGTCGAAGAATTCGCGATCCCGAACGAGTTGCTGGTCGCGCGCATCCATTCGGCGCGGATGATTTCGCCTTCGGCGCAGTGTGTCGACATGCCGATCGAGGGCGGCTATGTGGGGATGGTCGATCGTGAGCCGTTCGACGAATGGTTGCGCGAGCGAGCAGCGCGTCACGGCGCCGAGCGTTTGGCTGGCACGTTTCGTCGCATCGAGCGCGACGAGGACGGCGATGCCATCGTCATCATCGAGCCTAAAGCGGGCGGCGCCGATGTTGGCGTGCGCGCGCGGGTGATTCTGGGTGCCGATGGCGCCCGATCTGAAGTCGCAAGGCAGTCAATCAGCGGTGCGGAAGAAGTGCCGTTCGTGTACGCCTATCACGAAATTCTCAGTACTCCTCAGGCATCGAACGACAAGGTATCGATCAATCCGACTCGTTGCGATGTCTATTACGACGGCAAGTTGTCGCCCGACTTTTACGCCTGGGTTTTCCCGCATGGGCCTACGATCAGTGCGGGCGCGGGTACCGCAATCAAGGGCTTCTCGATCCGAAATGCTGTTGGCGATCTGCGCCGTGTCG
>Ga0129336_10001081_pt1 | contig 16269 bp, 17 predicted proteins | sample CPB6_02_DNA_FD_96878 | JGI IMG/M metagenome (GOLD analysis project Ga0129336, IMG submission 96878) | Freshwater to marine salinity gradient microbial communities from Chesapeake Bay, USA - CPBay_Sum_0.6_0.2_DNA | ecosystem: Environmental > Aquatic > Marine > Coastal | place: USA: Chesapeake...
GCAAGATGATTATCAAACTAAGGAGAGAGCTGGAGCGAAACGAGATGTACTCAATCCAATTCGCTATCACATCTCCTGGTTGACCGAGATTCTCAAGATGGCAGCGCTAGCTCCCCTCCCTGAAGAGGTCAGCGGTGAAATCTGGGTAGCGCGGCTAGGCGAGTGCGCGATCGTTGGTACTCCAGGTGAGCTCTTCTCCGAGATTGGCGCGCAGGTTCGTCGAAGGTCACCTTTCAAGACCACGCTATTTGCCGGATACAGTCAGGGCGTCCTTGGATATGTTGCAACTCCCGAGGAGTATCAGTGGGGTGGCTACGAACCAACTGTTGCCCAACGCGGCTACGGACATCCTGCACCCTTTGCACCAGAGGCAAGTCGAATCTTGATCGAAGAGTCACTGAGCCTGCTTAACCAACTCGCTCTTCGCTAACGAAAGGCTTATAACCCATGGTCAATACCGTCCTTGGTGAAGTCGATAGCAGCGCTCTTGGACTGGTATTGCCGCATGAACACCTCATCGTTGATACCTACGATGTCCGACGAAGCGCTGAGATGGTCTTGCTGGAGCCCGAGACCATGGCCGCCGAAGTTGCGCTTTTCAAGGTGGCTGGCGGAGGCACGCTCGTGGATCAGACAATTTATGGTCTTCATCCAGAACCAGAGAAATTAGCCTTCATCAGCGAACGCACCGGCGTGCACATCGTTGCTGGAACTGGCTTCTATTGGGATGCCTACTATCCAGCATGGCTGCACGAGATGAGCACCACTGATATTGCCAAGAGGTTCATCTCCCACATCACCGAAGGTTTTCCTGGTTCAGGAATCAAGGCTGGCTTTATCGGAGAACTTGGCACTCACCATCGCGAAGTGAAGCCAACCGAAAGGCGAGTGCTTCAAGCTGCAGCAAAAGCCCAACAGGAGACGGGCATCGCTATTGGCACTCACGCGCTCTTCACTGAGATTGGCCTAGAGCAATTGAATATCCTCGAGGATGCTGGCGCTGATCTGGATATCACAGTCATTGGTCACTGCGACACTAACCGAGATATAAATTACTCTCGAAAATTACTCAATCGCGGAGTATGGATAGCTTACGACGCAGTTGGGCAACTTGATAAGCAAAGTGATGAACTGCGAGCCCAGACAATTGCCACACTCGTTTCAGAAGGTCATCTACATCGTATGTTGATTAGCACTGATATCGCATCTCGTTCTCGACTAGCAATACATGGTGGCAATGGTTATGCCCATCTGATCACGCATTTCATTCCTAAGCTCAAAGCAGCTGGCCTCACAGACGACCAGATTCATACTCTCACGCACTCGAATCCACAGCGAATACTTGCTGGAAAGGGCTAACCTTCTAATACATCAGCAAGCCGCCACTGACATTTATCGTGGCGCCATTGATAAATGACGAATTATCAGAGGCAAGAAAGAGATTGACCTTTGCTAGTTCTTCAGGCTCACCCATTCTTCGAAGCGGTGATGCTGCAGCAACATCTGCAACCAATTTCGGATCGTTATCGACATGTTGCATCGGGGTGTTCACTTGGCCTGGCGCAACAACATTGACCCTGATTCCGTGCGGCCCAAAGTGACGGGCAAACCCTCGGGCAAGCGAGACAATCCCGCCCTTGGATGCCACATAAGAATCGGCGCCGTTCATAGGGCCGAATATCCACGCGGTCGAGGTGTAGTTGATAATCCGCCCCGAGATTTTCCGATCAATCATCGTCTTTCCGACCGCTCTATTCAGGAAGAAGGTTGAACGAAGATTGACATCTAATTGTCTATCCCAATCCTCCTCGGTCACTTCGAAGAGATCCTTCCTTTTCAAATAGGCAGCAACATGGGCAAGCACATCTATGCCACCAAAATATTGATCCACCTCGTCAACCAGTCGTTGACAACCCTTGACATCAGCAAGATCAAGTTCGCGATAGATGTGATCACCTTGCGGCATCTGCGCTGCCAGTCGCTCTAGACCATGTGCATCCCTGGCAGTAGCACAAACTCGTAGGCCTTCACGAGCAAAAAGGAGTGCGGTAGCCCGCCCGATCCCACTTGATGCACCTGTTACTAATGCAACTTTTCCAACCAACCCATCACCCAGTGAAAGTCGCTCCATCACTCAAAGGCTCTCTGGGAAGGCTGGCTCCAAATGAGCAACGGTGACCCAACCATCTGCAGCAGCAAGAATCCTTTGTATCGAGTTTGCCACCATGTTCTTGGAGCCTACTTGCGAACCTATTCCCGGCTGCAAGGAGATTGTTTGGAAGACTCTGCCATCCAGCGAAAGCTCGATTTCGTCCTTGGCGGTTTTAGCTATTCCGGCAAGATCGACATGACCATAGAAGTGTGAGACAAACCAAGGCTCGCCGGCCACTCGCGCGGTGTAGGTCTGATTCACTCCTGCGCTCTCTCCGGCTGCGATGGTGAAACGATCGGGAAGGTCGATTTCGTATTCAGTGATGATCGGAAGTAGTTCTTTATCTATTCCATCGATCGTTAAACCCATCGCATCAGCAACCACAGTCATCGATTGCGGAAAACCTGCATGTCCCAGAATCTCTTCCTTTCGTACTCGATCAGCGAAGACCTCTGGGGTAAATCCCATTCCCAATCGACGCAGCACCGTGCCGCCGAATCCTGAGATGTTCACTGTCCTTCGAACTGAGATCGTGCATCCTCGGGGTGCGGCACCCAAGAGGGTGAGAACAAGCGCATCAAAAATCAATCCAGGATTGACACCAGTGCCAGCGATGCTTACACGATGATTCTTCGCCAATGTATCGAGGGAGTCGGCTAATGCTCTATCAACTGCCCACGGATAGGCACATTCTTCAGAGGAGACCAGCACATGTGAACCGTTGCGAACAGCCAATTCGATATCGGCAGCAACATCCTTGAATTTTGTCGTTGTGGCAATAATGACCACATCCGCTTTGCTAGTTAATGCTCGCTCACGATCTGCCCGACCGAACACTCCAAGGAGTTTGTGCTGCGGAACCTTTTTGAGTAACTCAAAGACACTGCTACCGAGTTGGCCAGCACCGTAAATCGCGACGGTTGCCATCGGAAGCGGATTAGCTCTCGCAGGTTGCGATGGGGTCGCCGGTCTTGATCTCGTCGCCATCCTTGAAGAGCAGCTCCACAATCGTGCCGGCCACAGGCGAAGGGACTTCGACATTTGCTTTGTCAGTTTCGACTTCCATCAACGACTCGCCTACTGCGATGGCGTCGCCAGGTTGCTTATGCCAACTTACGAGATACACCGAATCGACGGTGTCGCCAACGCGAGGCATCTTGATAGTCATCTTCATCGACGGTGATCCTGTCTACTCGGCTTTAACTGGTAAAAACATTCTGGAACATCGAAGCAACGGTCGGATCTGGAGCTGCCTGACAGGTCGCAACGACGCCTTCGATCGTCTTGGTCATATCTGCGCGCATCTTTTCGATCTTGCCCTGATCCAGGAGACCTCGTTTGACCAAGTTCTCTTCAGTGAGCTTGATCGGATCGCGTTGCTGCCACTTCTCTAATTCACCTTCGGGGCGATAGAGCGCCTTATCTGCTCGGGAGTGCCCAGCAAAACGATAGGTCTTCGCTTCAATCAAGGTTGGACCACCACCACTTCGAGCGCGATCGACCGCTTCTTTGATTCCCTTACGGGTGGCCTGCACATCCATGCCATCGACTGCGAAGTGTGGCATCTTGTAGCTTTCTGCTCGCATGTGCAGATCCTCGAGTGGCGTGGTCTTATCGATACGGCTGTACTCACCGTAGACATTGTTATCGCAGACGAAAATTACGGGCAACTTCCAGATTGCAGCAAGATTCAATCCCTCGTGGAACGCGCCGATATTGGAAGCGCCATCACCGAAGACCGCTACACCAACATTGTCTTGACCAAGAAGTTGATAAGCAAGACCTGCACCAGCTGCAATCGGGATGCCGCCACCTACGATCGCCGATGTTGGCAAGAGACCTAATGTCATATCGGCAAGATGCATCGAACCGCCAACGCCTCCGCAGCACCCGATGGTCTTACCCATAATCTCGCCCAAGACCGACTCTGGAGTTAACCCCAAAGCTAAAGCGACACCATGTCCGCGATAGGTTGCCATCACTGTATCTGAGGTCCGCAGCTCAGCTGCGAGCGCTACATCCAGCGCCTCTTGACCGATACATAGGTGTGTAGTTCCCCGAATGAGACCTGCAGCGAAGAGACCATTGATCTGATTCTCGAACTCTCGGATTTCGAGCATGCGCTCGTAGCCGGCGATCTCGTCATTCTGGACTGCCTTGCGTCGTTCTAATTGAATGCTCATTACTTCAACCCCTCTAGTTCCCACCAAGTTTTGGGAGTCTTTCCGGTTGCGATCACTTCTTTAATCTGTCGGACGACATCCTCTTTTGTCGGGATGTAGCGCGTCTCCAGTGGTCCGCTATAGGGGACTGGAATATCAGGTGATGTGATGCGGAAGGGCGCAGCCTTCAATTCACTGAAGAGTGCAGAGCTAACAGCTGCGACAATCTCACTTCCCCATCCTCCACTCAAGGGCGCTTCTTCGACAATCACAAGCCGACCCGTCTTGCGCACTGAATCCAAGACTGTCTTGCGATCCCACGGGATAATTGTGGCAAGATCGATCAGCTCGGCATCGACTCCGGACTCTTCAATCGCCGCCTTGCATACATCGACCATCTGACCAGAAGAGACGATGGTAATTTCATTTCCGGGGCGGAGCACGCGTGCCTGGCCAATCTTGATCTTCAGATCCTTATCAACCTCTCCGCGTTTCGCGTACAAGATTCGCGGTTCAAGTATGACAACAGGATCTGGATCTTGAATCGCTGCACGGGTGAGCGAATATGCCGATTGCGCATCGCTCAGCATGATCAACTTCAATCCTGGTGTTGCAGTGAACCAATTCTCCAATGTCTGCGAGTGTTGACTACCAAATCCAAGTCCAGAACCACACGAGGCTCGAACCACCATGGGAACTGAAAGTTTGCCATTAGAGAGGTAACGCATCTTCGCTGCCTCTGTCACAACCTGATCGAGGGCTACACCCAAGAATTCGACGAACATGATTTCTACGACAGGCTTCGCGCCAAGAATTGCTGCGCCAACAGCCGCGCCAGTGAATCCCATCTCTGAGATCGGCGTATCTCGAACTCGGACTGGTCCAAATTCAGCGAGAAGTCCCTCGGAAGTTTTGAATGGACCCTCAGCTTCGGCAACATCTTCACCAAAGAGCATGACCGTGGGATCGGTACGCATCTCATCGGCGAGCGCATTGACGATTGCCTGTCGAAATTGCATTGCAGCCATCTGCCAGCCTCCAGCTTTCACATTCCTGAGCCCGACGGGAGTGGGCTGGAATCGTTTGCTAGGGTATTGACCTACGAGCAACCCCGTCAAGGAGTGGCCATGTCGGCTTCATCACCAGCGCTGCCCCTCGCTGGCATCCGCGTGCTCGATGCGACATCAAATATTGCCGGACCTTTTGGTGGTGCGGTGCTGGCCGACCTAGGTGCGGATGTTCTTAAGATCGAGACCCCTGCTGGAGACCCATCGCGTTCGATGTCACCAATAGATGGCGATCGCTCTGCCTATTTCCATATTGTGAACCGGAACAAGGATGTCGAAACCATCGATTTGAAATCTGATTCTGGAAAAGAGCGATTAGATCAACTCTTGGAGTCCTCCGACATCTTTCTCACCAATTTCTTGCCTGATCGCCTCAAGTCATTAGGGATAGAACCTGACGCTCTCATGACTAAATATCCACGATTGATATTTGCCAACCTCTCCTCTTATGGGACCACCGGCCCCGATGCTGCTGCTCCAGGTTACGACGCTACGGTGCAGGCGCGAACGGGCATCATGCATGTCACCGGTGAGCCAGATGGCAACCCGGTCCGTGCTGGGGTCTCGGTTCTCGATGTTGGCGGCGGAATGTGGCTGGCTATCGGGGTACTTGCTGCTCTGGTTGAGCGAAGTTCGACGGGCAGAGGAAAGTTAGTTGAGACTTCGCTCTACGAAACAGGTGCAACTTGGGTTAGCTACCACCTGTCTGCTGAACAACTCACTGGCGCACCATCTGTTCGCTCAGGAAGCGGTCATCCTGCATTCTCTCCTTATGGCATCTTCGCCACAGGAAATGGCACTTTGTGTATTGGTGTCGGCAACAACAATATTTTTGCCAAGTTATGCACCCTCATAGGGCGCGATGAACTCATCACAGACCCGCGCTTTGCCGTCAATGTCGATCGAGTCAAGAATGCGGAAGTGCTGAAGAAAGAAATCGAGAGTTCGCTAGCCGAACATGACGCCAAATACTGGGCGCAATTGCTTGGTCAAAATGGTGTGCCTGCCGATCGAGTAGCGCTGCCGGAAGAGTTGCATCACGACCGGCAAGGAAATGCGATCAATCTCTTACTCGATTATCCAGATCCGGATTCTAAAGTGAAGAAGATTCCTGGTCTGCCGCTTCGATTTAATGGAAAACGGCCCCCCATTCGGAAGGCCGCTCCCCACAAGAAGTAAATCGGTTCAACTTAGAATTTTTGGCGATACTTATCGATGACCTCATCGATGATTTCGATTCCGAGGCCAGGCTTTCCTAGCGGCGGATAAACCCATCCCTCTGAGTGACCAAATGGCTCTTTCACCAAATCGTGCTGCATCGGGTTTCGAAGTGGTTTGAATTCAAAGAGTCGGAATGCTGCACTGCTGAAGGAGACAGCAAGGCTGGCTGCAGAGATGATTGCTGAAGACCAGGCGTGCGCATTTGCGGTGCGCTTATACGCCTCTACTCGCTCAGCAGCTTTCTTGAATCCGGTGATTCCTTCAGCGCGACCTGGATCGATACCAAAGACATCACAAGTGCCGGTCTTGAGAATCTCTTCGAAGCCAGCAACCTGCCATTCGCGCTCGCCATAAGCGATGAGCGTCTTGGTCTTCGCACGAAGGTCTGCATATCCTTCAGGATCCCACGCACCGAGTGGTTCTTCGATCCAATCGATGTTGTAATCATCGAAGGCCTGAACTCGCTTGACTGCCGTAGCTACATCCCATTTGATGGCATAACCCAAGTCGATCATGATCATCTTGTCTTCGCCAAGAGTCTCACGCATAGTCTTGACATACTCGACATCGCGATTGTGCTCGTATCCCAAATAGGCGTTGCCACGCTTTCCGAAGCCCACTTTCATACCTTGCAAACCTTGGTCCATCCAAGTCTTTGCCTCTTCAGCCATCTTCTTGATATCTGAATCATGAGCATGTCCCGATGCGATGGCAGGCAGTCGGTCGTGTACAGGGCCACCAAGCAGTTCCAGAACGCTGGTGTTCAGCGCCTTGCCCTTGAGATCCCAAAGTGCGATATCGATCGCAGAGATTGCATAAGAGGCGATTCCCCCTCGGTATCCGTACCACCATGCGCGCTCTTTGAGCGAACGCCAGATCGCGATGTTATTGATGGGGTCCTTGCCAATGAGAAAGTCCTCCGCAAGCCCGGCAATAAGTGCTGCCACTGGAGCGTTGGCCTCTTTGAACTGGGTAATTGATTCGCCCCAGCCGACCAACCCATCATCGGTGGTGATCTTCACCAGACAGAGATACCGTTCCGCATTGAAATCGTTTGGCTCTGGATAAGCAACCGGAATTGGTTCAACTTTCACTATTTTCATGGGGGCTTCTCCTCTGAAGTATTTGGCTGTAACTTAGGGGCGAAGGCGCGATCGAGGCAAGTTCTCGATTTCCAGAATACGAACAGAATTTCCAGTACCGGAAAACGAAAGGGTTCTCCACATGGCGAAGCAGATTCCAATCATCGATACCCATGCTCACTTCTATGATTTCAGTCATCCTGAACTTAGGTGGGTCTGGCTGGAGCGAGATTTTCTCCACCCCATCATCGGCAACATCAACGCGATCAAAGCCCAAGAGTTCGTCGTCGAGAACTTCCACGCTGAATCGCGCTTCTCCGAAGTCACCGGTGTAGTTCATGTACAGGCTGCAATTGGATCACCGAATCCGGTCACGGAGACCGAATGGCTCACTGAGATGAATAAGAAGTCGCCAATTCCGATCCGGATCGTTGCAGATAGTGACCTTGGTAGCCCTAACGCCATCAAGCAACTCGAAGACCATGCGAAGTCGAAGCTTTTCGTCGGTGTTCGTGATTTCAAGGCCGAGCCGATGCTTGCAGCGAAAGAGATCAACCCGAATTACGAGGCATCTCTGAAATGGATGGCGAAGAAGAAGATCGTCTTCGACTTGGACTGTGAGTGGATGAACATGGGTGAGGCCCGTAAGTTGGCAGAACGCCACCCGGATCTGCCTATCGTGCTCGAGCACATCGGATTCCCTCGCAAGCGCACTGATGCCTACTTTGAGAATTGGAAGAAGGCAGTCAAGGATCTGGCCAAGGCTGAGAATGTCACGATGAAGATCTCAGGCGTTGCGATGACTGATCCGCACTTCACCAAAGCATCACTCAAGCCCTGGATTGAGACCTGCCTCAAAGCCTTCGGACCTGATCGTTGCGTCATTGGCTCGAACTGGCCAGTGGATCGTCTCTATAGTTCCTACGATCTGATCATGAATTACTATCGAGATTTCATCTCAAAACTCTCTACCTCGGAGCAGAAGAGGATTCTCCATAAGAATGCGGAGAAGCTCTACAAGTTCTAAGGGCGCAGTATCTCGAGAAGCGGTGTGGCATTGCCACACCGCTTCTTTATTTATTTGAAGTACTCGCTGCGCTCGCCTTATCTGCTCGAGAGCCAGAGATGGAGCGGTTTGCGAACCGCGAGAAGTTCTGGATAGACCGGCTTGGGATCATGGATAACAAATCGAGGCAGCCGTTCGAGTAACTGTCGAAGGGCAATCTTCGCCTCGAGGCGGGCCAACGGGGCGCCGATACAGAAATGAATCCCATGGCCGAAACTGACATTCCGCGCATCATCGCGAGTGACATCGAAGGCATCGGGATTCTTGAATTTCTGCGGGTCGCGATTGGCTGCGCCAATCATAAAATGCACATAGTCGCCCTTGTTTATCTTCTGACCCATGATCTCGAGATCGACTGTCGCAACTCGGCTCTGCTTCTGGATCGACGAGTCATGTCGAAGCGCCTCTTCTACTGTCGCTGGAATCAAATCATGATTGGCACGGACGAGCGCCTCTTGATCTGGATTTGCGATGAGGTCGAGAACCATGTTGCCGATCAAACCTTCTGTAGTCTCAAATCCGGCAAAGAAAAGATTGATGGTTAGTCCAACGATTTCCTTATCAGTCAAGCCATCGTCTTCCTTTGGTGCGTTGAGAATCTTGCTCAACAGACCATCATTGGGATTTGCTCGTAGCTCCTTGAAAAGTTCAGTGAGATACTCCTCCGCTTCACGAGCCACATCCTCTGCATGTTTGGCCTGTTCAGTAGTGATGCGTGCGGAAGCGGTGAATCCTGCAACTCCATCAGACCAGCGCTTTAGATCCCACTGACGCTCGAGAGGAATTCCTAAAAGTTCGCAAATAACAATGGAGGGTAATTGGAATGAGAAATCATCGACGAGATTGAAGACATCTTTCTTCATGGCAGTATCAAGCAAGTCCGAGACGATCTTCTCAATTTTAGGTTCGAAGGCTGCGATATTTCTCGGCGTGAACGATTTACTAATCAATCTACGAAGTCGAGTGTGAAACGGTGGGTCGGTGAAGACGATCCAGTTACTCAAATTTGTGAGTATGTACGGCAGCGTGTCGAGCTGATCTTTTGTCAGATGCGATGAGGCTTTGGTCATCCGTTCGCTCTGATTGAAGACATCATCTGCATCAAGACCCTTTTCCACCTCATCGTAAGGAGAGACAATCCATGCTCGAGCGATATCACTCCAAAAAATTGGAGACTCCTCCAATAATTGTCGATAGACCGGATATGGATCGTTGAAATAATTGCCCACAAGAAACTTCTCGATGCCACTCTGTGCAGTCTGTGCAGTCATTGCCCGCTCTCTCTTCCATTCAATCGCTTGCTAAAAATTCAACTACGGAGCAGTGATTATCTGCAAGTCCCCGTGTACAGTGATGATAACTGGAGCAGACTTAATGTCCAAGCTCCCTGGAAACCAGAACACTTCCAGAAACCAAGAGAGAGGCTACTCCGCGAGATGTTCTATCTCTTTGCCACGGGAGCTGCGCTTTCTTTTGCATTTGGCACCTTCTTCACCAAGGGAGTCACTCTTCGTATCTCTATCTTTCGCGCCATCGGACCGCTCTTTCTGCTGAACGCGCTATTTGCGCTTCCGTTCCTGGGTACCGGTCCATCCTGGAAACTTGTGTCGGGAACGATCCCGTATCTTCATCTCCTTGCAGCGCTATTCTCAGGTTTAGTCGCTTTCACCCTTTTTTATATGATCTCGCGGAGTACTGCCTCTGCCAGCTCAATCGCCCCGGCTATGGCCCCGGCGGTCGTACTGATTCTCTCTCCACTCTTCTTGGGCTCAACCATCACTTGGTTGCAATGCGTTCTGGTTGCATTCTTGCTGATCGTAACGCTCTATCCGATTCGAAATTCGATAGCGGGCATCGATTCAACGAAGACTATCTTCTTCATGATTGTGGCTGCCGTAGGTAATGGCGCGACGACCGTGCTCTCCAAGATGTTGGCGGAAGAAGGCGTGGGAATGCCCGAGACCTTTGTCGTTAGGCAAATAATCGCAGGACTGGCTTTCTGCATACTCTTTCCGCCCATTGGATTAAAGGGGCGCGACTTCTTCGAATTGGTTCGTCGCTCTGCATTTATGGCGGTGGGCTGGATGACTTCTATCACTGCGATTCAGCAAGGAAGTCCGTTGGTAGTTCAAACTTTCCTTGCCGCCATACCGCTGGTGGTTCTTCTCATTGAGACAATTGCCTATCGAAAATCCCCAGACAGCGCGGTCGTCTTGAGTGCGATTCTCACGGTATGCGCGATTGCCACATTGAGCTTGAGCGTTTAGAGATTCACATCCATTGCTCAAGACTCGATGATTAATGCAAGTTAGTACATTAGTTGGCCACCAGAGACATTAGCTACTGTCCCAGTGACATAACTCGATGCTTGCGAGGCAAGGAAGATTACCGGCCCAACCATCTCTTCGGGAGCGGCCAATCGACCCAATGGAATCATGCTCACGAACGAAGCTAATTGTTCAGGACTTTGATTGCCGGTCATCATCAAGGTATCAACACCGCCTGGCGCAACCGCATTCACCCGAATTCCATCTGGTGCAAATGAACGGGCTAAACCTTTGGTCATCGACACCACTCCACCCTTGCTTCCAGCGTAGACAACCGAGCCACCAAATCCACCCGTCCACCAACCTTGTGAAGAGAAGTTGACGATTGAACCTTTGGTGCCATGCTTCTTGAAATGATCTCGAGCGGTGCGGTTAAGGAAGAAGGTGGCTTTCATATTCACATCTAATTGCAGATCCCAATCTTCTTCGGTGACATCGTCAACCGTAGCGCGTCGCCGCAACACTGCCGCGCAATGTGCTAACGCGACAACTGTTCCGGCTTCAGCAGCCTTGTCAAAAATCTTCGCATGTCCGGATAAATCTGCAAGGTCGCATGGAAATATCTGATGCCCACTTCCGGTAAGAGTCTTCAAGGTTTCAGCAAGCGGCGAAGATGGAATATCCACCAAAAGCACTTTGGAACCTGCTTCAGCAAAACCGCGCGCGACTGCACTTCCGATACCTCCAGCGGCTCCGGTCACAACTACGGCATTACCTGCAAGTCCTGCATCACTTCGCCAATTCATTTTCACTCCCCTGAATCGCCAATAAACATTCTTCGGATTACTACTGATTTTCGCCTATGCGATATCTCAAATGTAGATATTAAAGAGTGCATAGGCAATACTCAACCCTTGAGAGATAGGGCACTTGAGTGGATTCAGGAGTAAAAATGTTCGATATTTCTGGAAAAAGGGTTGTTATCACTGGGGGCACCGGTGGCATTGGAGCCGGATTGGTCTCGGGCTTTCTTGGTGCTGGAGCGCATGTAGTTGTCAGTGCCCGCTCCCCCGAATCAGTCGAGAACTCGCCAGAGTTTCCGGAATCAAATGCAAAGCTTTCAGTCATCAGCGCTGACCTGATGTCTGATGAGTCGATATCAACCTTCATCACCCAAGCGAATGAAAAACTTGGTGGGATTGATGTACTCATACAAGCGCACGGAAATGTTTTCCCAGGCCCAGCTAAAGACATGTCCTTGGAGACCTGGCATCAGCAAATTCAAGTGAACCTCACGGCAACATTCCGATTAGCACAGGCAGTTGCTCCGCAGATGCTTGAGCGGAAAAGCGGAAAGATTATTAACATCGCGTCCATGCTCACCTTCCAAGGGGGCCTCAACGCATCCGGATACGCTGCAGCTAAAGGTGGCGTCGGACAATTGACAAAGGCTCTATCTAACGAATGGGCGCCTCATGGTGTGAATGTCAATGCGATCGCGCCTGGCTACATAAAGACCAAACTCAACAAACATATCTGGACCGATCCCGTCAGACATGATCAAGTTCTGGCTCGACTGACCAGTGGGCGCTGGGGCGAGCCAGCCGATCTCGTTGGGCCTGCGCTCTTTCTCGCCGCTCCGGCCTCAGATTATCTGCACGGAGTAATCCTTCCGGTAGATGGTGGCTGGTTGGCTCGATGAGCTCCATGAAATTGGGGCTGGACAGTTACAGTTTTCATCGCTTCTATGGCGAAACCACTCCGTGGGAGAGCGTGCCGAATATCAAGTGGACTCTGAACGACTTTCTAGATTTCTGCACCGCTGAAGAGGTGCCACTGGCTTCGCTGCAGACTTCTTACTTGCCCGAGGATGAGGAAGTCATAAGAGCAGTTCGTCACTGGCGGGAGCAAGGCCACGAACGAGAGGTGGTTTTCACTTGGGGCCACCCCCACGGCTATGACGGGGGAAGAAAGCTCCAGGCGCATGCGAGCGTGCTCCACTACCTCGACCTTGCCGCCAAAGTGGGCGCAACGCAGATGCGAATCGTTCTGGGCAACCACAAGAATTTTGCCGACCCAATACCCGAGCGGAGCGAGCGATTACGGCCACTTGTCACTGAGGCTGCAGAAAGAGCACGCACCCTTGGACTTCGCCTCTCTATCGAGAACCATGCTGATTTTCCGGTAATGAGCCTGGTGGAATTTATCGATTCCATTGGAATTCCAGAGTTGGGCCTCTGCCTGGATACGGGCAATGCGCGAAGGGTCGGAGATGACCAGCTGGAATTACTGCGCACCATGGATCTCTCCAAGGTATTCATGATCCAACTCAAAGAGACGCTCTGCCTGCCAGGGCACGAGGCTCCGACGGGCTGGTGGCCGACAGTTCCTTATGGCACCGGCGATACCCATGCCGATGAGTGTCTTGCCATACTCCGCGAACGCAACTTTGCAGATCCAGTAGTCATCGAATTATCGAACTTACATACTGGGCTCGAGGAGATTCCTGTTGCGCGACAAGCGATCGCTTTCACAAGAGATTTTCTGCGGTAGTTTTGCCCCATCGCGAGTTTGATGGAGGGAATCCTTATGTCCTTAAAGGGAAAGAAAGTTGTCATCACTGGAGCTTCAAGTGGAATTGGTCGAGCAACAGCAGAGCTCCTTCGCGATGAAGGCATGCAAGTCATTGGGGTGGATATCAATGCCGAGAATCTCACATCGGTTACCGGCATAACTCATCTAGTCGTCGACCTCTCAAATGACGAAGGTAGAGCCCAAGTCGTCGAAGCTGGCAAAGGTGCACATGCACTCATCAATGCCGCGGGGCTGATGCGACTGAAGAAGATTACTGACTTCACGACGCAAGATATCCGGGACATCTACGCGGTGAATATCGAAGCGCCCTGGTACCTGATGAGCCACTTAGGTAGGACAATGCCAGACAAGGGTGCGATAGTGAATATCTCATCAGTCTCTGCACGAATCACAGCGACCCAAGAAACAGCGATTTACGCATCCTCTAAAACAGCCCTACTCGCGATGACAAGGTCTTGGGCCTATGCACTTGCGCCACGAGGGATCACAGTCAACGCGGTGCTACCAGGAATAGTCGATACCCCGATGCAGGAGCATGTATTGAAGAAACTAGCTGAGCTTCGCGGTATCACGGTTGACGAGATCACGAGCAAACGACTTGACACTGTGCCACTCAAGCGAACTTCACTGCCCATCGAGTCAGCTAAGTTCATCAAATTCCTTATTTCTGATGATGCCAAATACATTACCGGGCAAGCACTGAGCCAAGATGGTGGCTTAGCAATGTTCTAGTTGTTCTCGTTGTTCTCGTTGATGGAGTGGGATGCCTCACCACTCCATCAACAGAATAAGGACTCTAGCGAATCCACATTAATCTAAGTGCCACACTTCCTGCATCACCATGAGATTCCCTGCATTATCAGTGAGATTTACGATGACATCTTCAAACCACTTCGACCAACGAGCGTTAGCCTCGTGTTGCCCTAATTTTGCGAAAGCAGTCGCCATGTCAGGCACGATTTCGCAATAACCCACGATTTGGGTTCCGCGACGAAAGAGGCTGTAGTTCTTGAAGCCTGCATCTTTGATGGCTGTGACAAGCTCTGGCCAGATCTCATCATGGCGCTTCTTATACTCGGCTTCTTTACCTTCGTAGATTTCGAATGTGAAACATAATCTCTGCACGACTTCTCCTATTCGTAGATGAGGCTGGATATTCTCCCGAACATTCTCTAACCTCTTACCGTTGGTTGCCAGGCTATATATAGGAGGCACAAATGGGCAAGGTTCGTGTGGGCGTCATCGGCGCTGGTAGCTGGGCGGTGGCCTCGCACCTTCCAAATCTTGCCCGCCACAAGGATGTCGAGTTCGTCGGAGTTGCGCGCAAAGGCGTGGAGATTCTCAAAAAAATCCAAGATCAATACGGATTCAAGGTAGCCTCAGAGGATTATCACGATGTCCTTAACGAAGGCGTCGACATCGTTGTGGTCGGCAGCCCAACAGGTTTCCACCATGAACATGCGAAAGCAGCGCTCGAATCCGGGGCTCATGTTATGTGCGAGAAGCCTGTAACCATCGAGCCCAAAGATGCCTGGGAGATCGTCGAAGTTGCTGAGCGAGTAGGCAAGAATTTGATCATCTCTTTTGGTTGGAATTACATGGATATCGTCACTGGTGCGAAAGAGTTGATGCTCCAGGAGGGAATCGGCGAACTCGAGCATATGACAATCCATATGTCATCAATGTGCCGGGAGCTACTCTCGAATACCGGCGCATACCTCGATGCCGCGCCTGAAGCGCTCCCGGAATCACGAACTTGGACCGACCCTCGGGTCTCTGGCGGCGGCTACGGGCAAGCACAACTCTCGCACGCGCTCGGGTTGGCGCTTTGGCTCACCGATGCTCGCGCTCAGGAGGGATTTGCATTGATGTCCGCGCCCCTCAATGCCCCAGTCGAACTGCACGATGCCATCTCGTTGCGATACCAGAATGGCGCTGTCGGAGTCCTTTCGGGCGGCTCTTCCCATCTTGGTGCGCATAAGAACATGCACGCAGTAGAGGTGCGAGCAATCGGCTCTGAAGGGCAGTTGCTGATCGATCTCGAACGAGCAGCGGTCTGGCATCATCGAAATGGCAAGGAGACTCGTTTGCAACTCGATGACAATGCAGGCTTCTACAACTGTATTGGGCCGATTGATGCATTGGTCTCCGCAGGGCGAGGTGAAGCCTTCACCAATCATTCGCCGGGAGAACTTGGGGCACGAACAGTCGAAGCTCTGGATATCGCCTATCGAAGTGCACAATCCGGGAAGCTTGAGACCAGGCGTTAAGTTGCCTTGGTAATTGGTTATTTGCCTGGAGCTTTCTGGAAGAGCTCGATGTAATAACCATCGGGATCTTTCATATACAAGGATCTGGCACCTTGATTAGGTCCAGCGGTGATATCAACGCAATCCTCGCTCCGAGCGCGAGCGCCCAACGAGAACAATCGTTCGGCGATCTCGTCGATACCCTCAACATAGAAACAGAAGTGGCCAGAACCGTAGTCGCATGGCCGAGCAGAGGCATCGAACCGCTCGATACCTTGATATTCCAAGAGCTCGATGAAACCGCCACCAGGAATATCAAGGTATGCCGCACGAATAGATTTCTGGGTCAGATTGAGCACGACATTGAGATAGGGACCATCAAGAAGGCGATCAAACTTAAGGGGTAAA